>PPYF01188120.1_pt1 | contig 59642 bp, 55 predicted proteins | sample 1559871 | NCBI WGS metagenome assembly PPYF01 (sample SAMN08240021, study PRJNA423297) | Human gut metagenome, whole genome shotgun sequencing project. | reverse complement strand
CGATTTCGCACAGCATCTGCAGGAAGTCCAGCACTGGGCGGCTTTCTTCGGTGATCATTTCACCTGGCATTACCAGAGGAACACCTGGTGGATATGGCAGGATCATGTTGGCGTTGATCTTACCAACCATCTCTTCCAGGTAGCACTCTTCCACGTTACCGCGCAGTTCCTGTTGGAACGCAGCGTGCGGAGTCATCACCAGCTTAGGCAGAACTTCGAACGCGGTGTACATCAGTTCTGGCAGGTTGTGGTGGCAAATCAGCTTGTGGATGCCTTGTGCCAGTTCCTGAATGCGCATTTCTGCGTAGAACTCTGGGTTAGACGCGTACACGCTTGGCAGTACGTTCTTAACTTTCATGTTCAGGTCGTAGCAACGTTTGAACTCGGTCAGACCACGCAGCAGGCTCAGAGCCTTGGTCTTATCGATACCGATGCTGAACAGGAACAGCAGGTTGTAAGGACCGGTCTTCTCAACGATGATACCGCGGTCGTCCAGGAACTTAGCAACCAGGGATGCTGGGATACCTTGTTCTTCCAGGGTACCTTCTTTGCTCAGGCCCGGAGTCAGCAGGGTAACTTTGATTGGGTCCAGGAACATGTGGTTTTCGTCCATGTCCTTGAAGCCATGCCAGCCGTCTTTCGGATCCAGGTTCCAGCAAGCCACTTCGTCGATGTTCTCTGGCTGCCATACGTCGAAGAACCAGCCATCGCACTCAGAACGCAGCTTTTTGATTTCCTTACGGAAACGGATAGCGCGGTCGATAGAGCCTTGGATCAGGCGCTTACCAGCATTGCCCTTCATCATCGCTGCAGCGGTTTCAGTGGAAGCCACGATACCGTAGTGCGGAGAAGTAGAGGTGTGCATCATGTATGCTTCGCTGAAGGTTTCCTCGTTGATGTCACCTTTAACGTGAATCATGGAAGCCTGAGAGAACGCAGCCAGCAGTTTGTGAGTGGACTGGGTTTCGTAGAATACTTTACCCGGTACACGGTCACCGCTCATACCACACTTGCCCTTATAGATTGGGTGGAAGTTGGTATAAGGAACCCATGCAGAGTCGAAGTGGATGGATTTAACATCCAGAGTCTTCTTGATGGTGTCAGTGTTATACAGCAGACCGTCGTAAGTAGAGTTAGTTACTACGGCGTGAACTGGCCACTCAGCATTTGGTGTTTCAGCAATTTTCTGCTCGATAGTTTCACGAGTGAATTCGCTGTGTGGGATACCACCCAGGATACCGTAAGCGTTACGGGTTGGACGGAAGTACAGCGGAGTCACATCGCTCATCATCATCAGGTGAGTCAGAGACTTGTGGCAGTTACGGTCGATCATGATGGTGCTGCCAGCTGGCGCTGAGTACATACCTACGATCTTGTTCGCAGTAGATGTACCGTTAGTCACCATGTAGCTACGCTCAGCGTTGAAAGTACGTGCAATGTACTCTTCCGCTTCTTTGTGTGGACCGGAGTGGTCCAGCAGTGAGCCCAGCTCGCCAACAGAGATAGAGATGTCAGACTTCATGGTGTTCTCACCGAAGAAGTCATAGAAAATGCTACCTACTGGAGATTTCTGGAACGCAGTACCGCCCATGTGGCCTGGAGTACAGAAAGTGTATTTACCTTCTTCAACGTACTTGAACAGCGCCTTGGTCAGTGGAGGCAGGATGTCGTCAACGTAAGCAGCAACAGCTTGCTCGATCTTCAGAGTGATGTCAGACGCCATGTCCAGCGCGTACTCGAAGAAAGTCACGTTCAGACGCAGGTCGTTCAGGCTCACGTCCAGAGTAGAGTGAGTGTTAGCGAACGCGAACAGAGGCAGTTTCTCGTTCAGTTCGTTGATATCACGGCACAGATCCAGGCTGTACTTGTCCCAATCGAATACAACACCCGCAACGCGTGCGTTGTTTTCCAGCAGTTTCAGCAGATCTTCACGGTCGTTTGGATAAACAACCTGGAAACCTTTTTCTTCCAGCGAAGCGTGTAATTCACGGATCGGTTCTTCTTTGAAGAAGGCACCGAGGTGATTCATGATAGCAATAATATTCATTATATAACCCTTACTTTATACCGTGCTGCCACCTCTTCCGTCAGAGATAACATCGAGTGAAGCAGCACGTTTTTGAGGATATGGTTTAGCTATTCTTTTAACTCAGACTTGCCATTACGCAGCAGTTGCAGCGCTCTTACGGCCAATCTTGTTCGCGTAGAACATCAGGATGATCAGGCTCACGATGAAGGTGGCAGTCAGCTGAGCTGAAGTTGCACCTGCCAGCGCTACGAAACAGAACGCTGCAGCAATTACGGAAGCCACGATGCTCAGTACGCTGCGAGTAGTCGCGCCTTCGAAGCGGATCAGGTTCACAGCAGAGTAGAAGTAAGGCAGCATGGTCAGCAGTACCGCGATACCAGTCAGCTGGCCGAACAGGTCAGAAGCGTTCGCACCGCTAGAGCTTGCTACAGTCAGCAGGATCATCAGCACAGTCATTTTGCAAGACGCCAGAATCAGACCTTTCTTAGGTACGCCGTTCTTGTCCATCTCGCCGTATACAGCTGGGAAGTTACCGTCTTGTGCAGCACGCGCACCCGCTTGGCCAACCAGCATCATCCAAGAACCCAGAGAGGTCAGACAGGCGATAGCGGTGAAAGCAGATACCAGAGGCGCAGCCCAAGAACCCACCATCTTAGAAGTACTTACTGCAAACGGCGCACCAGACGCAGCCATTTCAGCAGCAGGGAACATACCGGACATCACTTGAGTTGCCAGGATGTAGATGATACCCGCCAGACCAGTACCCAGCATGGTAGCCATTGGTACGGTACGCTGTGGGTTGTCTACCATACCGGTACTTACCGCAGCAGATTCAACACCCACGAACGCCCACAGGCACAGCAGAACAGAGCTAACAACTGCTTTAGTGCTTGGCTCACCAGTGGTGTTCCAGTTAGCAACGTAAGTTGCAGTGTCGAACCAAGCCCAACCGAAGATAGCGGTAGCAACTACAGGGATCAGCACCAGAATCAGACCAATACTGGTCAGACGGCTCACCCAAGAACCACCCAGCAGGTTGATAAAGGTAAAGAACCATACAGCAGCGATACAGGCGATACCGGCAGCCACTGGCTCGTTCAGAACTGGGAAGAAAGTAGACAGGTAAGCAACCGCGGTGATAGCGATAGCCAGGTTACCGATCCAGTTAGCGTGGTAGTACAGAACACCGGTTTGGAAACCAAATACTGGGGCGATTTCACCAGCGTATGCAATCGGGCCACCCTCTTGAGGGTTCTTAGTAGCCAGACGGGCATATACATAGGCCAAAGACATCGCACCGATCAGAGCAATAACCCAACCCCAAATGGAGATAGAGCCGATACGAGCCAAGTTAGCTGGCAGCAATGCGATACCACTACCCATCATGTTACCGGCTACTACACCTGTACAGGCTAGCAGGCCGATTTTTTTAGTCGACGACATGGTGACTCCTGAATTTCAATATTTGAAATCTTAACCACTGTCCGAATTTCAATGTTCAGCGCAGTGACTACTTAACTTATGCCGAGAACAGAAACTGACTATATTCCTGCCCTTCTTTTCACAAGCGTGCAGTATTGTTTTATGTAAGTGGCTAAACCTGATTCACATGAGTCTTATTCACATCAATCGCGGTTTACCAGATAAAGCAGCAAGCACCCAAAAGAGATATCTGCATCTGCTTATTACTTTGTGTTCAACAAAAGAGCGAATTAAAAACGTGTCATTTACACAGTCACTCGTTTTGTGTGATGGACTTTATCCCTCTGCCAAATAAAAGTCCTAAAGTTAAAGTGAACTTATTAAATCTTCTCAAGAAATGACAATTCCAAACATTCCATGAGACTTGTTGCAGAATGTAACCCAACCGTTTGCGCCCGCTAAATTTAAAATATAAACACATATAAATCAGCATGTTGACATTAACTTTACCCGCATCAATATTGTGCCTTTGCAGTGTCAACATGGCGCAATATTAACCATCAGCAACAAACAAACATCTTTAGGGATATCCATGCGCACACCGCAATACATGGCAACCTGTTTACTTAATATCCCTTCCTTGCCAATAACTATGCGCAAAATGACGATTTATTCTCCGCTATCAACCTCGAAAAAATCCGGTTAAAAAAGAAAACAGCAACGGCAATCCCCAAAATAAACCGCTAGATTGCATGGCGAAGATAAATAGTCAGCATGTTCCCAAAAGCAAGAGATAGCACCGTGAGGCTCAAGCCCAGCCAAACTAAGCTAATAACTACTTACCAAGAACACTAAACCAATAAACCTAAGCTAAAAAAACAAGTACAGAACATGCGGAAAGTATGAGAAAGAAATAAACAATGATCGGGATAAAAAAGAATGGAAGAGTTGAAGATGAGAGCGGGTAATAAGATGCAGGGGATTAATAGAAAGATGAAAAGATGAAAAGATGAAAAGATGAAAAGAAGAGATAGTGGAAAAATGAGAATAGGGAAAGCTAAAAACAGAAACGCACGGGATAGCGCGAATACCCCATTGAGCATCACTCAACTCAATAATACCTAGGATGCCTAGCCTCAGCTTCAGCCTCAAGCGCACCACTCAGCACGGCTAGCGGCCACCACACCGCCCCGCTGCGCCACGACGTAAAGCGTGGCGCGACACCGTCATCAAGTCACCCATTAATCAAAGGTGGTATCGTTCAGATAAGGCGCGACGGCATTGAGCTCGCTTTGGAAAATGGCGTTTTTAATCCAGTAATAGGTGCCCTTGCCCGGATGCTGGTTGTATGCCGACAGATAGGCATCCGCCGCATCACTGAACAGCCCTTCCAATTCATACACCTTACCCAGCAGCACGTAAGACAGCCAGTTACGCTCCAGCTTCACCGCCTGCTCGGCATACATCTGCGCCTGCGCCAAATTGCCGTTATTCAATTGGAACAACGCCTGCAGCTGCAACACGATCGGGTTACCGTGCAGCTCTGGCGCATCCACTATCCGCGCCAGCTCATCTTTAATCGCCGAACGCTGCTGCTCCGCATCACCACTTGGCTGCAATGTCATCAACACCATATTGTTGAGCAGCAACTCAGCACGAGCATAGATAAAGTTCGGGTAATCTTTCAGTAAGGTTTGCAGAATATCGCGCGCCGCGACTAAGGAGTCCACATCCCCGCTTTGCATCAACTGGTGCGCATGATAATACTGGCGCAGCACATGCCCATCTTGCGGCGCTACGTTACTCAAACGGGTAATCAAAGTCTGTGGCGGCTGTAAGCCCAGCACCGCAAACACATGGTTGAGCACATCAACCTGCACCGTCAGCAAGTTGGTTTCGGTAATGATGTAGCGCTTGCTCATCAGCACTTTGCGCGTAGCGTTATTGACCAGTGAAACCGATAAGAAACACTGACTGACGCGGTGGTGCTGCTGATTTTCAAACTGGGTATACAGCGTCTTCCCTGCCGTCGGCAGGCTACGACCACTGTAATTGGTCATGTCGTGTGCATTGAACGGACTGTAGTTATTCAGCGCCTGCGCCAGCAATTCATTGACACTGCTAATCGGCCCTTGAGTATTGGCACACACACTGTTTGGGTTAGCGACCCACTGGATAGACACCGCATTCGGATCCATCAATACCGGCGACATATCCGGCACTGGACGGAACAGAAACGCCGAACCTCCGGCAAACAGGCTCAGCAGCAAGACAATCCCCAGCACTTTCCACCAGGAAAAACGCGGCGCAACCACACCTTGGGTTACGGTATCGGCAGGAGGAACGAAACAGGCAAGCTTAGCCGCCGCATACAGCTCTTGCTCGGTGGTCGACACCGGCGCACTGCTGATACTGGCGGCCGGATTTACCGGCTCTGCGGGCGTGACTGGGGCAGCGCTGACTTCTGGGGTAGGCTCTACCGGCACGGCAGCCAATGGCGGCTCATAACCGGAGACATGCGCGTCACCGACGCACAACGTGACCGAGGCCACCAGCTTGTAACCGCGTTTCGGCACGGTCACGATATATTCCGGTGCGTCTGGCCGGCCATCTTTCAGACATTTACGCAACTCAGAGATGCACTGAGTCACCACATGCGGCGTTACCACATTGCGGGTCCAGATATTATCAATCAGCTCATCGCGGCTGAGCACTTCTCCCGGATGGGTAGAAAAATAGCACAGCATATCGACAAGTCTTGGTTCAACCACCAAGACCCGTTCGCCACGAATTAACTTATTGTCAGCTGCAGAAACCAGCCATTCGCCCACGCGGTAGGATTCGTCTCGCATTATACTGAGTATTGTTTCATGTCATCGGTTCAAAATTTCGAGTGCGCAAGGCTAGCACGGTTTTCCCCGCAGCAAAACTTTCTCTCTCACACAAAGTGGAGAAAATGAGGTTTTCTTGATGTAAAAGGGCGTTCTACCGGTGTGAAAATGACAAATCTCAGCGACTTGTCGACATAATAAAAAAGCGGCCATCACAGCCGCTTCTTAAGCATTTTATCAAATTTATTGCATAAATCAGCAATAACCGTAATTCATCAGGCGCTGATAACGACGCTCCAGCAACATATTCTCATCCAGCACGTCCAAATCCTGCAGATCTTGTTGCAGTTGTGCCTTCAGTGCCGCCGACATTGCCGCCATATCACGGTGCGCACCACCCAGTGGCTCACCGATCACGCTGTCAATCAGACCCAGCTCATGCAAACGCGGCGCGGTGATCCCCATCGCTTCCGCGGCCAGTGGTGCTTTATCGGCGCTCTTCCACAAAATGGAGGCACAGCCTTCCGGTGAAATCACCGAATAGGTGCTGTATTGCAGCATGTTGACCTTATCACCCACCCCGATCGCCAGCGCGCCACCAGAGCCGCCTTCACCAATCACGGTACAAATGACCGGTACGGTCAGCATCGACATCTCTTTGAGGTTACGCGCAATCGCTTCAGACTGGCCACGCTCTTCTGCGCCCACACCAGGGTAAGCGCCAGGGGTATCAATAAAGGTAATGATCGGCAGCTTGAAGCGCTCCGCCATCTTCATCAGACGCAGGGCTTTACGGTAGCCTTCAGGTGCTGGCATACCGAAGTTACGGCGGATCTTCTCTTTGGTCTCACGGCCTTTTTGATGGCCAATAACCATCACCGGACGCCCTTCCAAACGGGCAATCCCGCCGACAATCGCTTTGTCATCAGCGTAAGCGCGATCACCGGCCAGCTCATCAAACTCAGTGAAGATCTGGTCGATATAATCCAACGTATAAGGGCGACGCGGATGACGCGCCAGCTGGGCAATCTGCCAAGCGCCCAGATCCGCAAAAATCTTGCGGGTCAGCTCTACGCTCTTATCCTGTAAACGACGGATCTCATCATCCAGATCGAAATCCAGATCCTCGTTTTGGCGGTTTACCGAGCGAAGCGAATCAATTTTGGCTTCCAATTCGGCAATTGGCTGTTCAAAATCCAGAAAATTCAGACTCATAATTATGGTTGTCCTAGTCAAACTCCAGCTCGATCTGTTCATTCCCGATCAGCGTACGCAGACCGAGTAGCAATTGATCGGATGGGGTTACACGCCATTCAGTACCTAAACGCAGCCGGGCGCGCGCGTCATCCCGCTGGTAGTAAATATTGACCGGCACACTCCCGGCGCGGTGCGGCTCGAGCACCTGTCGGAAACGGCTGAAAAACTGGTCATCAATTTGCCCGTCTGTTAACGAGATGGCAAGTGCACGGGCGTATTTTTCCCGCGCTTCACCAATATCAAGCACTTCTCTAGCCGTCATTCTAAGTCCGCCGGAGTAGTCATCAAAGCTGACCTGTCCGGTAACCAGCAAAATGCGGTCTTTTTCCACCAGATGCTGATAACGATCGAGTGCATCCGAGAATAACATTACTTCCAGTCGGCCGGAACGATCATCCAGTGTCACCAGACCGATCCGCGAGCCACGTTTCGTTGTCATCACCCGCGCAGCCACTACCAAGCCAGCCGCTACGGTAACCTGACCGCGTGGCGATGGCACCATATCTTTTAAGCGCGACGGCACATAGCGGTCTAACTCTTTCAGATACTGGGTGATAGGGTGTCCGGTCAGATACAAGCCGAGCGTCTCGCGCTCCCCTTCCAGCCACACTTGATCTGGCCACGGCGGCACGTTGGCATACGCCTGCTCAACTTGCTCCGGCGCATCGGCCAGCACGCCGAACATATCAGCCTGCCCCAGCGCTTCGGCTTTGGCATGCTGATCAGCGGCTTTCAGCGCTTCTTCCAAGCTCGCCATCAGCGCCGCGCGGTGCGGGCCTAAGCGATCCATCGCGCCGGATAAAATCAGTTTTTCCAGTACCCGGCGGTTGATGCGTTTAACATCCACCCGGGCACAAAAATCAAACAGGTCACGGAAATAACCACCGGCTTGACGCGCCTCGACTATGGCTTCGATCGGGCCTTCACCGACCCCTTTCACCGCCCCGATGCCGTACACAATCTCGCCCGCTTCGTTGACACGGAAGTGATGCTCTCCGCTATTCACATCCGGAGGCAGAATTTTCAGCCCCATGCGACGGCACTCTTCAACCAGACCGACGATTTTATCGGTGTTATCCATATCGGCGGTCATTACCGCCGCCATGAACTCTGCCGGATAGTGAGTCTTGAGCCACAGCGTTTGGTAAGAGACCAGCGCATAGGCCGCGGAGTGCGATTTGTTAAAGCCGTAGCCAGCGAACTTCTCTACCAAGTCGAAGATTTTCATCGCCAACTCGCCGTCGACGCCGTTCTTCTCCGCGCCCTCTTTAAAGGTGCCGCGCTGCTTGGCCATCTCTTCTGGCTTTTTCTTACCCATCGCACGGCGCAGCATATCCGCACCGCCCAGCGTATAGCCGGATAGCGTCTGGGCAATCTGCATCACCTGTTCTTGATACAAGATGATGCCGTAGGTCGGCTCCAGAATGGGTTGCAGTGACTCATGTTGCCATTGCACGTCCGGATACGAGATCGCTTCACGCCCGTGCTTACGGTCGATAAAGTTATCCACCATCCCGGATTGCAGTGGGCCCGGACGGAAAAGGGCCACCAGCGCGATCATATCTTCGAAGCAGTCGGGCTTCAGACGTTTGATCAAATCTTTCATACCGCGGGATTCGAGCTGGAATACCGCGGTCGTTTCAGAGCGTTGCAGCAACTCAAACGAGGCCGGATCAGTCAGCGAAATCGCCGCAATATCTACCGGTGGCTTGCCCTCTTTGGCCAAGCGTGGGTTAATCATCTCCAACGCCCAGTTGATAATGGTCAAGGTACGCAGGCCGAGGAAGTCAAACTTCACCAGACCGGCGTATTCCACATCGTTTTTATCGAACTGGGTTACAGGATGATGACCTTCGGAGTCGCAATACAGCGGAGCAAAGTCGGTGATCTTGGTTGGCGCAATCACCACCCCTCCGGCGTGTTTACCGGCGTTACGGGTGACCCCTTCCAGTTTACGCGCCATATCGATCAGCGCCCGCACCTCTTCATCGGCGTCATACGCCGCCTGCAGCTGTGGCTCGGCTTCAAAGGCTTTCGCCAAGGTCATGCCAGGGTCAGGCGGGATCAGCTTCGAGATACGATCCACAAAGCCATACGGATGGCCCAGCACACGGCCCACATCACGGATCACCGCTTTGGCCGCCATGGTACCGAAGGTGATGATCTGGGATACCGCATCACGACCATACATATCGGCCACGTGCTCGATAACCTGATCGCGCTTATCCATGCAAAAGTCGACGTCAAAGTCGGGCATGGAAACCCGTTCAGGGTTCAAGAAACGTTCGAACAGCAGGTCAAATTCCAGCGGGTCCAGATCGGTAATTTTCAGCGCATAGGCCACCAATGAACCGGCACCCGAGCCGCGCCCAGGGCCTACCGGAATACCGTTATCCTTGGACCACTGGATAAACTCCATCACGATCAGGAAGTAACCCGGAAAGCCCATTTGGTTAATTACGTCGAGCTCGATTTGCAGACGCTCATCGTAAGGGGGGCGCTTCTCGGCGCGTACAGCCGGATCAGGGAACAAGAATTCCAGACGCTCTTCCAAGCCTTCGCGGGATTTCATCACCAGAAAATCTTCGGTGGACATATCGCCGGTCGGGAATTGCGGCAGGAAGTACTCGCCCAAACGGATAGTTACGTTACAGCGTTTGGCGATTTCAACACTGTTTTCCAGCGCTTGTGGTATGTCGGCAAACAGCTCGCACATCTCATCTTCGCTACGCAGATATTGCTGGGCGCTGTATTTCTTTGGCCGTTTCGGATCGTCGAGAGTAAAGCCATCGTGAATGGCGACCCGAATTTCATGGGCGTCAAAATCTTCCGGCGTCAAAATACGCACATCGTTGGTCGCCACCACCGGCAGATCGCAACGCGCAGCCAATTCAACCGCAAAGTACAGGTAAGTCTCTTCGTCTTGACGACCGGTACGGATCAGCTCCAGATAGTAGCGATCCGGAAAATAGGTTTGGTAAAAGTTGATGCACTCATCCACCAACTCCTGATTACCGCGCAGCAGTGCCTTGCCGACATCGCCATAACGGGCGCCGGAAATCACAATCAGCCCTTCGTGGTGTTGCTCCAGCCAATCACGTTCGATGACTGGCCCGCCTTGCACATAGCCACGTTGGTACGCTTGTGAAATCAGTAACGTCAGATGCTGATAACCGGTGTTATTGGCCGCCAGAATGGTCAGCTCCACCAGCTCATCCCCCAGTAAGGGGTTATGCATTAAAAAGTCAGCCCCGATAATGGGCTTGATGCCAGCACCGTGCGCGGTGCCGTAGAATTTCACCAGACCACACAGGTTGGTGAAATCGGTGATAGCCAATGCCGGCATTGCAAGTGCGGCGGCTTTTTTGACCAACGGGCCGGTTTTCGCCAGCCCGTCAATCATGGAGTAATCACTGTGAACCCGTAAGTGAACAAAACGGGGCTGCCCCATCAGGAAACACTCCTTAACTCTCAATTCCATCGCTCAGATGCGGCGCATCTAAACGCTATAACGTCGGGTACACACCCGTTAGTTTTGGCTCGCCGCGCGGTCGATTACAGCCCGAGCGCCCGCTTCACGGGCGCAAAACTGCGACGATGCTCAGCAATCGCGCCGTGCTCGGCTAACAGCCGTAAGTGATCGGCAGTCGGATAGCCTTTATGCTTGGCAAAGCCGTATTGTGGATACTGCGCATCAAGCTCTGCCATTTCCCGATCTCGGGTCACTTTGGCCAAAATAGACGCGGCACTGATTTCGGCGACCTTACTATCCCCTTTGACCACCGCTTGCGCTGGCATCGGTAGCGCTGGACAGCGGTTACCGTCAATCAGCACAAACTCTGGCGTGATAGGCAAGCCCGCCACCGCGCGCTGCATTGCCAACATGGTGGCGTGCAAAATGTTCAGCTCATCAATTTCATGCGGCTCTGCGCGGCCTAAACTCCACGCCAGCGCTTTTTCTTTGATTTCCTCAAACAGCGCCAAGCGTTTTTTTTCTGACAGTTTTTTCGAGTCGGCCAAGCCAACAATTGGGCGCGCGGGATCTAAGATCACCGCCGCAGTGACCACCGCGCCCACCAACGGACCGCGCCCCACTTCATCGACACCGGCAATCAAGCCAGCATCCGGATATACAAATAAATCAGTCATCACGTTGAATCAAATCCAGTACCGCTGCCGCTGCCTGCTGGTCAGCATCACAGCGAATTTTCTGATGTAGCTCGGTAAACATCCGCTTTAAGCAGCGGTTATCCTGCGACAACAGCATGCTGAGCTTGGCGGTTAAACGCTCAACCGTGCAATCTTCCTGAATCAGCTCGGGCACGATTTTCTTACCGGCTAACAGGTTAGGCAGCGAAACAAACTCGGTTTTGACCAACTTTTTAGCCAGCCAGTAAGTCAGCGGTTTTACCCGATACGCCACCACCATCGGTGATTTGGCCAGCATGCACTCTAAGGCTGCGGTACCGGACGCCAACAACGTCGCATCGGCCGCCGTCATCGCGTCCCGCGCTTGGCCATCGAGCAAGGTGATGCGCAAATCCGGTGCAATCTCGGCCTTTAACGCCAAAAACTGCTCACGACGGCGCGCATTGACCATAGGCACTAGAATTTGCAACTCCGGGCGCTGCTGCTGCAAACGCTGCGCCGTCTGCAAAAACAGCTCAGCCAACATGGCCACTTCACCTGCGCGGCTGCCAGGCAACACCGCTAACACTGAGGCGTCCTCGCTCAAGCCCAGCGTCCGGCGCGCACCGGCTTTATCGGCTTCCAACGGCATACTGTCAGCCATGGTATGACCGACAAAACGGCACGGGACATTAAAGCGATCGTAGAAGGCTTTCTCGAATGGCAAAAAGGCCAGCACCAGATCGGTGGCTTTGGCAATTTTGAATACCCGATTTTGCCGCCACGCCCACACTGATGGGCTGACGTAGTGCACCGTCTTGATCCCATGCTGCTTGAGTTTTAGCTCCAGACCAATGTTGAAATCTGGCGCATCGATACCGATAAACACATCCGGTTTGAGGCGAGTAAAGTTTTGCACCAGAGTCCGGCGGATGGTGAGCAGACGCGGTAAGTGCTTGAGCACTTCCACCAGCCCCATCACGGCCAACTCTTCCATATCAAACCAGCTTTCGCACCCTTCGGCCTGCATACGCGGGCCGGCGATGCCGACAAAGCGGGCATCCGGATGCTGGGCACGCAGGGCGCGGATCAAACCGGCCCCGAGAATGTCGCCGGAGGTTTCTCCGGCCACAATGCCAATCACCAGAGGTTGCGTGACCGGTAACGATGTCTGCTCAGGCTGCATAGTGTTGAGGCATAGTCTCGAATTAACGAAGTCTCGTATTAACGGATAATTCCGCGTTGCGATTGCGCTAAGAAGTCAATAAATGCCTGTACAGGCGGGTGCGCATTGGCCAATTCAGCCAGCTCAGGACGAATCTCATCCAGCGTCTTACCACTGCGGTAAATCAGCTTGTAGGCATTGCGGATCGCGTGCAGGGTCGGCTTTTCAAAACCACGACGCTTCAGGCCTTCAATGTTCACGCCAAATGGCGCCGCATGGTTGCCTTGGGCCATCACAAACGGCGGCACATCTTGCACCACAATAGAGCCACCGCCCAGCATCACATGCTGACCGATACGGCAGAATTGGTGGATCGCCGACATACCACCGACAATGGCAAAGTCTTCCACTTCGACGTGGCCTGCCAGCGTAGCGTTATTGGCGAAAATACAGTTATTGCCGACCACACAGTCGTGCGCGATGTGCGCATTGATCATCAGCAGGTTATCGTTACCCACACGGGTGATCCCAGTATCCTGCACAGTGCCGCGGTGAATGGTGACGCTTTCGCGGATCACATTGCGATCGCCGATTTCGGTTCGCGTCGGTTCACCGTGATATTTCTTATCCTGATTGGCTTCGCCGATCGACGCGAACTGATAAATCTGGTTATCGCGTCCGATACGGGTATGGCCGTTCACCACCACGTGGGATTTCAGTACGGTGCCTTCGCCGATTTCTACATCAGCGCCAACCACACAAAACGGGCCGATTTGCACACCCGCACCGATTACCGCCCCTGCTTCTACGATAGAAGAAGGATGAATGAAGGCCGTTTCATGAATCACGGATTACACCTCTCGACGTGCACACATTAAGTCAGCTTCACACACGACTTCGCCGTTCACTTTGGCAACCCCGGTGAAACGCGCAATACCACGGCGCTCTTTCAGGAACTGCACCTCAAACACCATCTGATCGCCAGGAGTCACTGGACGCTTGAAGCGGGCATTATCAATCGCGGCAAAATAATACAGCTCATTACCGTTTGGCTTGCCGAAGGTTTTAAATGCCAGCACGCCGGTTGCCTGAGCCATGGCTTCCAGAATTAACACACCTGGAAACACTTTCTTTTGCGGGAAGTGCCCCTGGAAAAACGGCTCGTTCACAGAAACGTTCTTCAGTGCGTGCAGGTATTCACCTTCTTTATAATCCAGCACCCGATCAATCAGTAAGAACGGATAACGGTGCGGTAAAAGGTCCAGAATTTCTTCGATCTGTAATGAGTTTGCTTGAGTCGTCAAGATAATGTTCCTGTCTCTTATCATCTGAGCGGGAATAGGTATTCGGGTTACGTCAGGAATAACACGGCCTGCACGCATGGCAGGCCGTCAGTCTACTTCAGCGGCTGCCCCGGCGGGACAGCGGCAACGGGTGAAAAGACACTTACTCGTTGCTTTCTTTTTCCAGCTTCCGCTCCACTGCTTTGAGACGCTTGTTCATCTCATCAATGTTCATCACCAAAGCGGCCGTTTTACGCCAAGCTTTGTTGTTTTGCAGCGGAATACCGGACGAATACATTCCCGGTTCACTAATGGGGCGCATCACCATACCCATACCGGTGACAGTGACTTTATCGCAGATTTCCATGTGACCATTGATCACGCTGGCACCACCAATCATACAATGACGGCCAATTTTCAAGCTGCCCGCCATAATCACACCGCCAGCTACGGCGGTATTTTCGCCGATCACCACGTTATGGGCAATCTGGCATAAATTATCAATTATCGCACCATCTTCAATGATGGTGTCTTCCAGCGCGCCGCGGTCAATACAGGTACAAGCCCCGATCTCAACGCGGTTACCGATACGCACGCCCCCCAGTTGAGGGATTTTAATCCAGCGACCACGATCATTGGCATAACCAAAACCGTCAGCACCAATCACGGTACCGGCCTGAATCAGGCACTGCTCACCGATGGTGATACGGTGATACACAGTCACATTCGCCCACAAACGCGTACCGGCGCCAATCTTGGTCTGTTTGCCGATAAAGCAACCCGCCCCGATCACCACACCATCGCCCAGTACCACTCCGGATTCAATCACGGCATTGGCACCGATGGACACATTCTGGCCCAGCTGTACATTGTCCGCGATCACCGCACTTGGAGCAATATCCTGTGCCGGCTGCGGCGTTGTATCCATATACTGCGCCAATAAAGCATAGGCCAGATAAGGATTAGCAACGACCAATGCATTGGTAGTGCAAAATGGTACATCGTCTGCTGTTAAAACAACAGCACTGGCCGCACATTGCGCCAGATGGGTACGGTATTTACTGTTGGACAGAAAGGTGATTTGACCGGCCTGTGCATTATCCAGTGCAGCAATACCGGAGATGACGGTATCGCCATCTCCGTGTACTTCAGCACCCAAATGTTCAGCCAGATCCGCGAGACGGAATCCTGACATTACTTGTTGCCTACCATTTTGATAACTTGAGAAGAGATATCCATGTCAGGGCGCGCAAACACGACAGCGTTGGTATCAATAACTGCGCTGTAACCTTCCTTGTTAGCGATGGTTTTCACTGCATCTTGTACCTGACGCAGGATCTTATTACGTTCTTCGGCCTGACGACGACGGCTATCTTCTTCCAGTGCACGACCTTTCAGGTTGAAATCAGCCTGCATTTGGGCGATATCACGCTCTGCTTTGGTGCGGTCACTGTTAGACATCGTGCTGCCATCACGCTGCAGCTTTTCCATGCGATCACGGATACGCTTTTCCAGAGACTGCAGTTCAGAAGCTCGGCTCTTGAACTCAGACTCCAGCTGACGCGCAACCTTTTCACGCTGTGGCAGCTGTTGGAACACACTTGCCACATCAACAACAGCAATTTTCTGCTCGGCGGCATTCACCACGGCACTCGATGCCATCAGCGCAATACCTACGCCAGCTGCCTGTAACCACTTTTTCAAGGTTGTCTCCTTACTTTTATATTGATAGCACGGCTATCAGAATGTTCTGCCGATATTGAACTGGAATTGTTCAACCCGGTCACCTTCATATTTCTTATACGGCTGCGCGTACGAGAATACAAGTGGGCCAAGCGGTGACATCCACTGCAGGGCGATACCCGCAGACATACGGATCCGGCTCGGATCGCCGTAATCACCAAAGTATTGCTGATTTTCTGTCGCGTAACCGGCATTCAAGATCGCCGCACTGGAGCTCCAGTGGGTATCCCACACCGTACCGGCATCCACAAACACCGAGGTACGTACCGAGTTACGGTATTTTTCGCTGATAAACGGCGTTGGCACAATCAGCTCGGCGCTAGCCGTTGCCATGGCGTTACCGCCCACCGCATCCTCAGAGCCACTCAGCACACAAGTGCTTGGATCTTTTGGATTGGTGCAACGATCGTCAGTGCCTTTGTTGTAGAAGTAAATCGCTTTTGGACCGATGGTGTTAGAACGGAAACCACGCACAGTACTGAAACCACCGGCGTAGAAGTTCTCATAGAACGGCAACACTTTATCACCGTAACCATCAGCATAGCCTAAACGCGAACGACCCAGTACCACCCACTCACGGTCTCGATCCAGCGGATAGTAACCGGCGATATCAAAGTTCAGTTTGTAGAACTGGTTATCGGAGCCAGGCGTAGTGATCTTACCGTTCAAGTTGGCACGAATACCTTTGGTCGGGAAGAAACCACGGTCCAAGTTGTTATAGGTCCAACCGGCAGTCAGCTGGAAATCATCCGAGGACAGCTTTTGGTTGTCAAAGCTGTCTTGCATGCTGTTCAAATAAGACAGCATGTTCACCGTAGGAGTGATATTGGAGATTTCGTTGTGTACATAGCCAATACCGGTACGCAGGCTGTTGTACTCATTGACTGGGAAGCCCAGTGTGCCATCAACACCGTAGCTGAGGTTGTTATACTCAGACAGGCTGTAGTCTTGCTCGGCTTTAAAGTCGTTATAGAAAATCCGACCGCCCAGACTCACGCCATCTTTGGTGAAGTATGGGTTAGTGTATTCAAAGGCCGCATAGGTCTGGTAATCGTTACGGGTAGCGTTAATCCCCACGGTATTACCGGTACCCAGGAAGTTCTCCTGCTGCACCCCGACTTGGAAGCTGATACCGCTTTCCGTACCGTAACCGACACCAAAGTTCAGACTACCGGTATTACGCTCTTTGACCTTGTACAGCACATCAACCTGATCGCGAGTACCCGGTACACGCACTGTTTCGGTATCCACGGTCTCAAAGTAGCCCAAACGGTTCAGACGCTCTTTACCGGACTCGACCTGATTACTGGCCAGCCACGAGCCTTCCATCTGACGCATTTCACGGCGCAGCACTTCATCTTTAGTGATGTCATTGCCTTCAAAACGAATACGGCGCACGTAGAAACGCTCACCCGGCTCGACATTCATCACCAGTTTGACGGTCTGGTTTTTCTCATCCATCTCTGGGCGAGTGGTCACTTTTGGATACGCGTAGCCATAGCGCCCCAGCAAGGACTTGATGTCCTCTTCCATACGGGTCACTTTGGTGCCGTTATACAGCTCATCTGGCTCAACATGCACCAGCGCTTGCAGTGCCGTAGCATGGCCGGCCAAATTACCGGTCAGGGTCACACCTTGCAGCTTGTACTGCTTGCCTTCATCGATATTGATGGTGATGTAGATGCCTTTTTTGTCCGGACTCAAGCTGACCTGAGTCGACTCGATACGGAAATTGGCATAGCCGTGGTCACGGTAGTAGGTTTGCAGGGTTTCCAGATCGCCAGCCAGTTTTTGTTTCTGGTACTTACGATCGCCAACCAGGTTCCACCATGGCACTTCATCACGCAGGGCAAATTGGGACAGCAAGGTATTGGTGCTGAACGCTTTGTTCCCAACGATGTTGATCTGTTGGATGTTGGAGGATACGCCTTCGGTGAAGATCAGTTTCAGATCGACACGGTTACGTGGCAGTGGCGTCACCACCGCTTTCACGTTGGCGCTGTATTTACCCACGCTGTAGTAGAAATCTTCCAAGCCCTTTTCGATGGTGGACAGCGAGGTACGATCCAGCGCTTCACCCACTCGAATCCCCGAAGCATCGAGGTTTTGTTTCAGGGCATCTTCTTTCAGTGCCTTGTTACCGGAGAAGGTAATGCTGGCAATCGTCGGACGCTCTTTGACCTGCACCAGCAAGGTTGAGCCATCACGCAGCACGCGCACATCTTCAAAGTTACCGGTAGCAAACAAGGCTCGGATAATCTGCGCGACTTCGTCGTCATTAACTTCATCACCCACTCGTACTGGCATGCTCAACAGCGCCGCACCTTTGGCGACACGTTGCAAACCTTCGAACTGGATATCTTTGACTACAAAGTCGGCACCGTAAGCGGTGGCGCTGCTGAAAAGCAGCGACGCAAGAAGCAGTTTTTTCATCGCCATCTTTATTATGCGTTCTTCCTAATTGCCCCGCTTACAGGCGGGAAAAATCGTTGAATAGCGCAACGCCCATCAACAACACCAATAATACTGTGCCAAAACGGAAGCAGTACTCCTGCACCCGTTCTGACAAGGGTTTACCTGTCACCCCTTCAATGGCCAAGAACAGCAGATGCCCGCCATCCAATACCGGCAGAGGAAACAGATTTATAATACCTAAGTTCACGCTGATTAGCGCCAGAAAACCTAAGTAAAATACCAGCCCGAATTCCGCCGTCATCCCGGCGCCTTTAGCAATGGAAATCGGACCGCTCAAACTCTTGATACCAACATCGCCGGTAAAGAGTTTCCCCAGCATATCCAAGGTTAGTTCGGACAATTGTACCGTTTTTTGTGTCGCTTTGATCAGACTGTCAACCAGACCAAACTGGCGTACAAACTGATACTCTGCCGGTAACGGTAACACTTTTGGTGCAATACCGGCATAACCGATGCGTTGACCTTGACCGTCAGTCTGCTCTTGCGGGATCAGAGTCACGTTTCGGGTCACCCCGTCACGCTCGGCCACCAGTTGCAGTGGTTGCAACGGATGTGCTTGTACCTGACGCACGAAGCTAGACCAATCAGTCAGCGGCTGACCATCGAGAGCAATAATCTTGTCACCCACCTGCAAGCCAGCCTGTGCCGCCGGTGAATCGGCGCCCACAGAGGCAATCTCAGTCAAAATGCTTGGGCCTTTCGGGGTGATCCCCAGCGCACCAAATGCGGTTTGCTTATCGGGTTCAAAACTCCACCCATCCAGCGGCAACGTTTTTTGCACCACCGCAGTCGTACCGGATGCGGTAAAGGGGCTGACGTCGATCGTGGCTTGTTGATCACCAATCAGTGACACCAACGCCAGATTCACTGACTCCCAGTCAGGTGTTTCGATACCGGCAACCGATTTAAGTTCCATTCCCGGCGTAATTCCAGCGCGCGCAGCAATCGAATTCGGCGCCACAGCGCCTACCACCGGATGCACACTCGGGATCCCGAGCAGGAATACCGCCCAGTACGCCAGCACCGCAAACACAAAGTTAGCGAACGGACCTGCGGCCACAATGGCGGCACGCTGCCAGACGGTTTTATTGTTAAACGCCTGCGTGCGCAACTCATCCGGTACCGGTGCCACACGCTCATCGAGCATTTTGACATAACCACCGAGGGGGATCAGCGACAGGGTAAACTCGGTGCCCTGCTTATCCACGCGGCGCCACAGAATTTTGCCAAAGCCGAGCGAGAAACGCTCGACCTTAACCCCGCAGCGACGCGCCACCCAGAAATGGCCAAATTCGTGAACTGAAATCAGAATCCCCAGCGCCACTAAAAACGCCAGCAGATTCCAAAGCGCTCCTGTCATCGTTCTATCCTTGTCTGCTCTGTAAGCTTGCCATTCAGCATGACGGCTTGAACGCCATTAAAAAACCAGCAGTAACAAGCAGGCAAATACCGGCACCGCCGCGGTCAGGCTGTCGATACGATCAAGCACCCCACCGTGGCCCGGCATAATTTGTCCGCTGTCTTTGACGCCTGCTTCGCGCTTAAACATACTTTCGGTCAGGTCGCCCAGTACTGATACGGCCACGGCGATCACCGAGCTGATGATCATGCTGTGAGTTCCGGCTTGTAGTGGCGAAAAGTGATCAAACACCACCGCAATCACGGCAGACGTTGTCAGGCCGCCAATCACGCCTTCCCAAGTCTTCGCCGGTGACACTTTCGGTGCCAACTTGTGCTTACCAAAGGCCTTACCGGTAAAGTACGCCCCCGAGTCAGCGCCCCAGATCAGGAACAGCAGATACAAAATCCACACAGCCCCAAAAGAGCTGTCTACGCTGTACGAATACATGCGCAGCACAATTAAGCCCCAGAAAAACGGCACCAGCGTCAGCAAACCGAAGAGAACTTTCAACCGTTTGGCGTTATGCCACCATTTAGCCGAACTCGGGTAGCCGAGCACTAACCCCAAGGCTAGCAGCCACCACAACGGGGCAATAATCAGCACCGTCCGGATAAAGGTGTTTTGCAATAGAATCGAGGTATCCTGCACCGGCACAGCCAGTAAGGAGGCGCCCAAGCCCAAACCACAAATCACCGCGATACCCGCGCGTACAGCTTTATTTTCAAAGCCAGCCAACAATGCCCACTCCCAGGCTGCCAGCATACTCAACGCCAGCGCCAGCAAGGCAAAATGCAGCGGCGACAGTAAAAATAAGCCTGCAATGACTAAAGGAACCAAAATCAGTGCAGTAATAATACGTTGCTTGAGCAATGAAACCTCCTAAGCTCTACTCATCCGCCGTTGCTCAACGGCCGTTGTCGCCAGTACCACCAAAACGTCTGTCGCGACAGACAAAGGATGAAACAGCACGGTCAAATTCTTGTTCATCAAAATCTGGCCATAGCACCTCAGAAAAGTAGAACTCGGCATAGGCTATCTGCCACAACAAAAAGTTGCTTATCCTATGCTCGCCACTGGTTCTGATGACCAAGTCTACTGGAGGTTGATCCCCCATGCATATCACCTTACTGAGCAAGGTTTCGTCGATATCATCAGTGTGAAGTTTACCCTCTTGTACTTGGGCAGCAATCTGCCGAGTGGCTTGTACGATATCCCAGCGCCCACCATAGTTAGCTGCCACATTTAACACCAAACCGGTGTTGTTGGCGGTGAGCGCTTCCACACTGGCGATGCGCTCTTGTAACCGGGTGCTGAAACGGGAGATGTCACCGATAATCCGCAGGCGGATATTATTCTTGTGCAGGCTCTTAGCTTCATTATCGAGTGCGCGCATAAATAATTCCATGAGCGCGGAAACTTCCTGCTCAGGACGGCGCCAGTTTTCACTGCTAAATGCGTACAAGGTCAAGGATTGGATATGGTTGCGGGCGGCATAACTGACTGAACGGCGTACAGCTTTAACACCTGCTTTATGTCCAAAAATCCGCATTTTGCCTTGTTGCTTGGCCCAGCGTCCGTTGCCATCCATGATAATAGCAACGTGTTTAGGCATTTGTTCGGCTGTAAATGCTTGCGGTTGCGGCTCTGCCATAGGTGTCTAAGTCATTCCTGTCAAAGTCTTACTGCGCTTTTTGCTCCGCGGCGCCAGTGGCTGCACGCGAAATTCTGGCCGGCGTCGAGGGCCGGATCGTAAAAAAGCCGTGTTAACACACGGCCTTGCGCAATCTCTTTTTTGCCTTTCTTACTTTTTGTTCGCGATCACTGTGTTATTTACGACCAACGTCAAAACGTGACCGAGAAAAAGCGACAGCTTAAAACATCACTATATCACTTCGTGAATAGCGGAACAAACCTGCCGTCGCGCCGCGGCAGGCCGCATTTAACACGCAGTGATCTGCTGCGCGGCGCACGCGCGGGCGCGGCGGTCAATCTCTAGGACATCCTCAACCGAGGTAGGTTCCGGTAACGTCAGCGTATCCAGCACCTGTCGGTTCACGGTGGCAATCTGGGTAAAGCCGATTTGCCCCTGCAAAAAGGCCTCAACACTGATTTCGTTAGCCGCATTCAAGGCGGTCGTCGCCATCTGCCCCTGCTGGCATGCTTCGATAGCCAATTGCAGGCACGGGTAGCGGTTAAAGTCAGGTTGCTCAAAGCTCAGGCCCGATAAGCGGAAAAAGTCGAGCGGCGCTACACCGGTTTGAATACGCTCAGGATACGCCATCGCATGACCAATTGGGGTGCGCATATCGGGATTGCCCATCTGTGCTACCACACTGCCATCGCTAAAACGCACCATCGAATGGATGATCGACTGCGGGTGGATAATCACTTCCATCTGATCAGCACTGGCGTTAAACAGCCAGCGCGCTTCGATGTACTCCAGCCCTTTGTTCATCATGGTGGCCGAGTCCACCGAGATTTTGCGCCCCATGGACCAATTAGGATGGGCACAGGCTTGCGTTGGGGTCAGCGCGGCAAACTCGCGCAGTGGCGTGGTACGAAATGGCCCGCCAGAGCCGGTCAAGACGATTTTATCGACACCCGCCGCGGCCAGATCGCAAAAGCCCAGCTCACGCTGCACATTTTCAGGCAAACACTGAAATATCGCGTTATGTTCGCTATCCACCGGCAGCAACTGCGCCTGATGACGCTGCACTTCCTGCAAGAACAGGCGACCACAAGTGACCAACGCTTCTTTGTTGGCCAGCAAAATCCGCTTACCTGCGCGAATCGCGGCCAAAGTGGGCAACAGGCCCGAGGCGCCGACAATGGCCGCCATCACCTGATGGGCTTCTTCTTGCGCGGCCACCGCCAACACGCCCGCTTCACCACTGAGCACTTCAGTGTGGCAGCCGTGCTGTTGCAGTTGTGCACGCACAGCCGCTGCAGCATCGGCATCGGCCATCGCCGCCAGACGGGGGCGAAATTGCAGACATTGCTGCACCATGACGCTGACATTACGACCCGCGGCCAACCCGACCACCGAGAAACGCTGCGGATTACGTGCCGCGACATCAAGAGTGCTGACACCGATAGAGCCGGTGGAGCCCAAAACGCTTAAATTCACCATCAGTTGATTACTCATGATCTGCTTGGTATCACTTGCTGGGAGCTGGATAACATCGTTGCCAATCTGCCGAGATGAACCGCAAGGTTAGCGGTTAGCAGTATGTTTGAAAGTCGATGACTTACACGGCGGGTTAAAATGATACGGCGAATACCGCAAGGTTAATAGTGTTTAACACCAAAATCTGACGCATCCATAAAACAAAAGCGTCGCCAAGGCGACGCTTTTCTGCGCGAGGAGATTAAAACTCCATCAGCTCTTTTTCTTTCTCAGCCAGCGCTTCGTCCACTTTTTTCACCATCAAATCGGTGATTTTCTGGATTTCGTCCTGTGAACGACGCTCGTCGTCTTCGCTGATTTCTTTGTCTTTCAGCAGCGCTTTGATCTTGTCGTTCGCATCACGGCGTACGTTACGTACCGACACACGACCTTGCTCAGCTTCAGCACGCACGATCTTGATCAGATCTTTACGACGCTCTTCGGTCAGCGGTGGCAACGGAACACGAATAGTCGCGCCGGCGGAGCTTGGGTTCAGACCCAGATCAGAAGTCAGAATGGCTTTTTCTACTGCGGCACCGATGCTACGGTCAAACACAGTGATCGCCAGGGTACGGGCGTCTTCCGCAACCACGTTGGCCAGCTGGCGCAGCGGAGTTGGTGAGCCGTAATATTCAACGGTGATCCCTTCCAGCAGGCTAGGATGCGCACGGCCGGTACGGATTTTGGAAATATGGTTATTGAATGCTTCTACGCATTTTTCCATGCGCACTTGCGCATCTTGCTTGATTGCGTTGATCACGATGTAACCCTTCAATTCTGCTAGTGAACAGGTGGTAAGATACCGCGCTTTGCCCCTTTGAGGCAAAAACTTAACGTGGGCAATATCAGGAAATTACTGTGCCTTCACGTTCACCCATTACCACTCGGCGCAGTGCACCTGGTTTGTTCATGTTAAAGACACGGATTGGCATACCGTGGTCACGCGCCAAGGTAAAGGCGGCCAGATCCATCACTTTCAATTCTTTTTCCAGTACTTCCTGATAGCTCAGGGTTTCGTACAGGACTGCATCCGGGTTTTTCGCCGGATCATCGGTAAACACACCGTCAACCTTGGTGGCTTTCAGCACCACATCGGCTTCAATCTCGATACCGCGCAGGCAAGCGGCAGAGTCAGTGGTGAAGAACGGGTTACCGGTACCGGCAGCGAAAATCACTACTCGGCCGTTACGCAGCAGACTGATGGCCTCAGCCCAGCTGTAGTTGTCACACACGCCGTTCAATGGAATGGCTGACATCAGACGGGTATTTACATACGCACGGTGCAGCGCATCACGCATAGCCAGACCGTTCATCACGGTTGCCAGCATGCCCATATGGTCACCGACCACACGGTTCATCCCCGCTTTCGCCAGACCCGCGCCACGGAACAGGTTACCACCGCCGATAACGACACCAACCTGAACGCCGAGCTCAACCAACTCTTTAATTTCTTGAGCCATGCGATCGAGGATACTCGGGTCAATACCAAATCCTTCTGCGCCCTGAAGAGCTTCTCCACTCAGTTTCAAAAGAATACGTTGATATGCCGGTTTTGCATTGGTGGTCATGGTTTTCCTTCCTGACACGCTGTGGATGAATAGTCTGACGGATATAAAGACGCGGCTTACGCCGCATTACTAGCAATTATATGCCGGTAATTAAAACTGAACCGCAGATATCCGCGGTTCAGTGGGGTTCTCATGTAAAGAGAGAATTAATGCTTAGCCATCGCCGCTACTTCAGCAGCAAAGTCAGCTTCAACTTTCTCGATACCTTCACCTACTTCGAAACGTACAAAGCTAACTACGTTTGCACCTTTCTCTTTCAGCAGATCGCCAACAGACTTAGAAGGGTCCATTACGAAGGCCTGACCGTACAGGGACACTTCGCCGGTGAACTTCTTCATGCGGCCTTCAACCATTTTCTCAACGATTTCACGTGGCTTGCCAGATTGCATACCGATTTCAACCTGGATTTCACGCTCGTGAGCAACAACGTCAGCTGGAACGTCTTCTGGCTTCACGTACTCTGGCTTGCTAGCAGCGATGTGCATAGCGATGTGCTTGATCAGTTCTTCGTCAGCACCGGTAGCGGCAACTACAACACCGATCTTAGCACCGTGCAGGTAGGTACCTACTTGCTCGCCTTCAACGATGGTTACACGACGGATGTTGATGTTTTCGCCGATCTTAGCAACCAGGTTGGTACGGGTTTCTTCGAACTTCGCTTGCAGAGCAGCGATGTCAGCGATGCGCTCAGCCAGAGCAGCTTCAACCACTTCTTCGCCGAATGCTTTGAAGCCAGCATCTTTAGCAACGAAGTCAGTTTCGCAGTTCAGTTCAACGATAGCGGCAACTTTGTTGTCAGCGCTAACTTTAACCAGAATCACACCTTCAGCAGCAACACGGCCAGCTTTTTTAGCCGCTTTGGCTTGACCGTTTTTACGCATGTTGTCGATTGCCAGCTCGATGTCGCCGTTAGCTTCAACCAGAGCTTTTTTACATTCCATCATGCCTGCAGCGGTACGCTCACGCAGTTCTTTTACCAGAGCAGCGGTAATTTCTGCCATCGTATTATCCTCGGTTATCTCGGGGGAGATCATAAAAAACAGGGGCCTCATCGGCCCCTGCTAACCATATCAGTCTAGTATCTGACGTGTACTATCTGGTTAATAAGGGCTCTGTTCGAGCGGGCCTTATTACTCGGCTTCTACGAAGCCTTCTTCAGCCTGAGCAACCAGATCCTGGCCACGGCCTTCGCGAATTGCAGTCGCTGCGGCAGACAGGTACAGTTGAACAGCGCGGATGGCGTCGTCGTTACCAGGGATGATGAAGTCTACGCCATCTGGATCAGAGTTGGTATCAACGATAGAGAATACTGGGATACCCAGGTTGTTCGCTTCAGTGATAGCGATGTGCTCGTGATCAGCATCGATAACGAAGATAGCATCAGGCAAACCGCCCATGTCTTTGATACCACCCAGGCTCTTCTCCAGCTTTTCCAGCTCACGAGTGCGCATCAGCGCTTCTTTCTTGGTCAGCTTGTCGAAGGTACCGTCTTGAGATTGGGTTTCCAGATCTTTCAGACGCTTGATGGATTGACGAACGGTTTTCCAGTTGGTCAGCATACCGCCTAACCAACGGTGGTTTACATAGAACTGATCGCAGCCGTGTGCAGCTTCTTTAACTGCATCGCTTGCAGCGCGCTTAGTACCAACAAACAGAACCTTGCCTTTACGGGCAGCGATTTTGCTCAGCTCAGCCAGAGCTTCGTTGAACATTGGTACAGTTTTCTCAAGGTTGATGATGTGTACTTTGTTACGCGCACCGAAGATGAATGGCTTCATCTTTGGGTTCCAGTAACGGGTCTGGTGACCGAAGTGTACACCGGCCTTGAGCATGTCGCGCATGGAAACAGTTGCCATGAGTTTTTCCTCAGAAAATAAATTGGGGTTAAGCCTCCACGTATCCCCTGCAACCGACTCTATCTCTCCATAAAGGGAAAACAGAGCACCCCGGAGCACGGTGTCGATACGTGTGTGATATTTCACATGAGTTCTTTAGGCGTTCCGGGTCAAAACTGACAATTCCGGAATCCGGCGCGCTTTATACCATAATTTAGCCGCGGACTCCAGATTCAATTGCTTTTTGTTGAGATTGGTTTTCAACTCGGGTAGCGCCCTGTTACCATACTCCCAGACTCTGATGCCGCCCGCGCGGCGAATACCGGAAAATTATTTATGGCTATTACAATCAAAACCGCAGACGAAATCGAAAAAATGCGCGTTGCCGGCCGTCTGGCGGCGGAAGTGCTGGAGATGATCGAACCGCACGTGAAAGCGGGCGTGACCACCGGTGAACTGGATAAAATCTGCCACGACTACATCGTCAATGTGCAGCAAGCAGTTCCAGCACCACTGAACTACCACGGCTTCCCAAAATCCACCTGTATTTCAGTGAATGAAGTGGTATGCCACGGCATTCCTGGTGAGAAAGTGCTGAAAGACGGCGATATCGTTAACTTCGATATTACAGTCATTAAAGATGGCTATCACGGCGATACGTCTAAGATGATTATCGTCGGTAAGCCGACAATTTTGGGTGAGCGCCTGTGCCGCATCACGCAAGAGAGCCTGTATCTGTCACTGAAAATGGTGAAGCCGGGTGTGCGCCTGCGCGAAATCGGTAAAGCCATCCAAAAATTTGCCGAAGCTGAAGGCTTTTCTATCGTGCGTGAATATTGCGGCCACGGGATTGGCGCGGAATTCCACGAAGAGCCACAAGTGCTGCACTACGATGCCGATGACGGCGGCGTGATCCTGCGTGAAGGCATGACCTTTACCATTGAGCCGATGATCAACGCCGGTAAGCGTCAAGTACGCCTGATGGGCGATGGCTGGACGGTCAAAACCAAAGACCGCAGCCTGTCTGCGCAGTACGAGCACACCATTTTGGTTACCGCCGACGGTTGCGAGATCCTGACTCTGCGCAGCGACGAAAGCCTGCCACGCGTACTGCATAACTAAATTGCCGACGCGGCAATTTATGCTTTACAAAGCCGGAGATTTCCGGCTTTTTTTACATCTGTGATCTCGTGTTTTGCGGCCAAGGAACGTCTGATGCCCCACCTTCTGAACGATGCATGGCAAGACGCCGGTATGCAGTTGCCGGCGCTGAAACTTCTCCTCGAACAGCAGCGCCAGCGTATGGCGGACGATTTTGCCGCTGGCCGTCCGGTAGCCAACTTGGTCGCCGAGCGCACCGCCTTTATCGATACCCTATTGTGCCACTTGTGGCAGCAATTTGGTCTGGCAGAGAATCCGGCATTAACCTTAGTCGCCGTCGGCGGTTATGGCCGAGGGGAGTTACACCCACTTTCCGATATCGATCTGCTGATTTTAACCGCGCAGCCGGTCGACGAAACGCTGGCAGCGCACATCGGGCAGTTCATCACCCTGCTCTGGGATTTGCGTCTGACCGTCGGCCACAGTGTGCGCACTTTGCAAGAGTGTCTGGATGAGGGCTTGCACGATCTCACGGTCGCCACCAATTTGCTCGAATCGCGCTGGTTATGCGGCAATCCGGCGCTGTGCGATCGCTTACAGCAACATGTGTTCGCCGATGATTTTTGGCCATCACCGGAGTTTTTCCGCGCCAAACAGCAAGAGCAGCGTGAACGGCACGCCCGCTATCATGGCACCAGCTACAACCTAGAGCCGGATATCAAAACCAGCCCTGGTGGCCTGCGCGATATCCATACCTTGAGCTGGGTGGCGCGTCGTCACTTCGGTGCGGCCAGCTTAGATGAAATGACCCGCTTTGGTTTTCTCACCGATGCCGAATACCACGAACTGCTCGAATGTCAGGAGTTTTTGTGGAAGGTGCGTTTTGCGCTGCACTTAAGCCTCACTCGCTACGATAACCGTCTGCTGTTTGATCGCCAGTTTACCGTCGCCCAAATGCTCGGCTACCAAGGTGAACGTAATCAACCGGTTGAGCGGATGATGAAAGATTTCTACCGCACCTTGCACCGGGTGCGTGAGCTCAATGAGATGCTGCTGCAACTGTTTGACGAAGCCATTTTGTCGCTCAGTGCCAATGAAAAGCCGCAACCGCTTGATGAGCACTTCCAGCTGCGCGGTAATCGAATTGATGTGTGCGATCCACAGCACTTCATTACCCATCCAGAAACCATTCTCGATCTGTTTTTGCATCTGGCGCGCAATCGCCAAATCAGTGGGATCTACTCCACCACCTTGCGCCAATTGCGCTTTGCGCGGCGTAACTTACAAGGCTACCTGTGCGATAACCCAGCAGCGCGCGCACGCTTTGTTGCCCTGCTGGCTCAGCCGGGCGCTATTGCGCGAGCCTTTTTGCCAATGCACCATCACGGCGTGCTGGCCGCCTACTTGCCGCAGTGGAGCCAGATTGTCGGTCAGATGCAGTTTGACCTGTTCCATGCCTACACCGTGGATGAGCACACCATTCGCGTGCTGCTAAAACTGGAAAGCTTTGCCGATGAGCCGCAGCGCCAACAGCATCCCTTGTGTGTAGAGCTCTTCCCGCGCTTGCCTTCGCGTGAGCTGATTTTACTCAGCGCCCTATTCCACGATATCGCCAAAGGGCGCGGCGGCGATCACTCGCAATTGGGCAGCCACGATGCCTACCAATTTTGTCGCTTACATGGCTATGGCGAAGCTGATGCGCGTTTGGTGGCATGGTTAGTGGAGCATCATTTGCTGATGTCAGTCACCGCCCAGCGCCGAGATATTCATGACCCTGAAGTGGTGCGCACCTTTGCCGGTGAAGTGCGCCATGAAGAGCACCTGAACTACCTCTTGTGTCTGACGGTCGCCGATATCTGCGCCACCAATGAAACCCTGTGGAACAGTTGGAAGCAGACGCTGCTGCGCGAGCTTTACTTCGCCACCGAGCGTCAACTGCGCCAAGGGTTAGAGAATGGGCTGGATGTACGCATTCGGATCCGCCACAACCGCGAGCAAGCGCTGGCGCTGCTGCGCATGGAAAATACCGATGAAACGGCGCTGCAAGCACTGTGGCAACGCTGTCGCGCCGATTACTTCCTGCGCCATACGCCGCGCCAGCTAGCCTGGCATGCCAAGGCCCTACTCAACGCGCCGCAAGAGCAGACCCAAGTTCTGGTCAGCCGCCATGCCAGCCGTGGCGGCACTGAGATTTTTATCTATTGCCCAGATCAACCGCGGCTGTTTGCCACCGTGGCCGGAGAGTTGGATCGGCGCAATCTCAGCATCCACGATGCGCAGATCATTACCAGTCGCGATGGCTACGCCCTCGATACCTTTGTGGTGCTGGAGCCAGATGGCTCACCGCTGGCTCCCGATCGTCACGACAGCCTGCGCCACGCGCTGGAAAAAGCCCTCAGCGAACCAGATTGTCCGCAGCAACGTACGCGCCGCCCTTCGCCGCGCTTGCGCCACTTCAGCGTACCGACCGAGATCAGTTTCCTACCGGCGCGTGGCAATAAGCGCACCCTGATGGAATTGGTCGCGCTCGATACCCCCGGCTTGCTCGCCCAAGTGGGCGCTGTGTTGGCTGATACCGGCGTGTCACTACGCGGAGCGAAAATCACCACCATCGGCGAGCGCGTGGAAGACTTATTTATCTTAAGCGATCACGAGCGTAAGCCGCTGGATGCAGCAACCTGCGAGGATTTACGCCAGCGCCTGATCGCCGCGCTCAACCAGAGCGAAAAAGTGTGATACAACTACAGGATTATTGATTTCGCTGGCTCACGGATTGACATATCCGGGCCAGCTTCAGCATGTGTTTACGGACTCAACTCAGACAGGATGAAGCATGAATCATTTGCAGACCATTATTGAACAGGCCTTTGAAGATCGCGCCCAGATCACGCCGGCCAATGCCACTGCCGAGCTGCGCACAGCAGTCGCTCAGGTGATTGACCTGCTGGATCACGGCAAACTGCGCGTGGCCGAGAAGATTGACGGTGAGTGGGTTACTCACCAATGGCTGAAAAAAGCGGTTCTGCTCTCGTTTCGCATCAACGAAAACCAAGTCATTGATGGCGCCGAAACCCGCTATTTTGACAAAGCGCCACTGAAATTTGCCGAATACGATCAGGCACGCTTCGAGCAAGAAGGCATGCGTGTAGTGCCTTCGGCCACCGTACGTAAAGGCGCACACATTGCACGCAATACCGTACTGATGCCATCTTACGTCAACATCGGTGCGTTTGTGGATGAAGGCACCATGGTGGATACCTGGGCCACCGTCGGTTCATGTGCGCAAATCGGTAAGAACGTACACCTGTCCGGCGGCGTCGGCATCGGTGGCGTACTGGAGCCGTTGCAAGCCAATCCGACCATCATCGAAGATAACTGCTTTATCGGCGCGCGCTCTGAAGTGGTGGAAGGCGTGATCGTGGAAGAAGGCTCGGTGATCTCCATGGGCGTATTTATCGGCCAGAGCACCCGCATTTATGACCGCGAAACCGGTGAGATCCATTATGGCCGCGTTCCAGCCGGCTCGGTCGTAGTTTCTGGCAGCCTGCCTTCGAAGTGTGGCAAGTACAGCCTGTACTGCGCGGTGATCGTGAAGAAAGTCGACGCCAAAACCCGTAGTAAAGTGGGCATCAACGAGCTGCTGCGCAGCATCGACTAAGTCTCGCCTACGCTCGCGTCATCTTTTCCTAAACCCGGCTGGTCCGGGTTTTTCTTTTTGTCGTCCGCATCCGAGTCACCCACCCGCTCACTACCACGTCAAAGCGACGTTGATAACATCGTGATTACCTTTTTTCAGCATTCATTTTCCTTAACAGGATCACAGCAAAAAAAGTGCTACTGACGCATGCTGTTTGGTATGGATGACTGATAAAAAACAAAACGGTGCGTTTTATGTACGAGAATCTGAAAAAGCTTGGAATTACCCATCCGCACGAGATTGACCGTTACAGCCTGCGGCAGGAAGCTGACTTCGATATTCTGAAAATCTATTTTCAGAAAGAAAAAGGCGAGTTTTTTGCCAAAAGCGTCAAATTCAAATATCCACGTCCGCATAAAACCCTGCCGGTCGATGGCCAGCCAGCGCACTATCAAGCGGTCAGTGAAATTAATCCGAATCTGCGTTTTTTGCTCGATGAATTAGAGCATGTCACCGGTAATAGCAGCACGAGCTTAACCAGCGCAGGGCGGACCTTGAGTGAAGCGGAATTGAAGCAAAAAATTCTGGGTGATTTGCGCCACCTAGAAAAAGTGGTGGCCAATAAGATTGCGGAAATTGAGGCCGATCTGGAGAAACTAACCGCGCAGCGCTAGTGGCTTATTGCGCTACAGTGTGGAGCAAGACATCCCACCTCAAACAAAAAGCCCCGTCTAGACGGGGCTTTTTTCAGTCTCGCAAAAGCGTGATTACTCGCCTTTGTTCGCCGCTTGAACGTACAGCATTTCCAGCGCCAGAGTAGCAGCAGCCAGAGAAGTCATCTCAGCGTGGTCGTACGCTGGGGAAACTTCTACTACGTCCATACCCACGATGTTCAGACCTTGCAGGCCACGAACAATCTTCAGAGCGCGGTCAGAAGTGATACCACCGATAACTGGAGTACCAGTACCTGGTGCGTGTGCTGGATCCAGACAGTCGATATCGAATGTCAGGTATACCGGCATATCGCCCACGATGGATTTGATCTGAGCCACAACATCTTCCACAGTGCGATCATTCACTTGTGGCGCATCCAGTACGGTGAAACCGTTGTCACGGTCATACTCGGTACGGATACCGATCTGTACGGATTTAGTTGGGTCGATCAGACCTTCTTTCGGCGCTGTGTAGAACATAGTGCCGTGGTCGAACTCTGCACCCCAAGCATAGGTATCAGTGTGCGCATCGAAGTGGATCAGCGCCATTTTACCGAAATGCTTCGCGTGAGCGCGCAGCAGTGGCAGAGTCACGAAGTGGTCACCACCGAAAGTCAGGCAACGCTTACCCGCGGCCAGCAGTTTCTCAGTGTGCGCCTGCAGGGTTTCGCTCATGTCACGGGCATCACCGAAGTTGAATACCACGTCACCACAGTCAACCACTTTCAGACGGTCACGGAAATCGAAGTTCCATGGGAAGCGGTTATGTTCCCACGCCAGATTGGTGGAAACTTGACGCATTGCACCTGCACCGTGGCGGGCACCCGCACGGCCAGAGGTTGCCATATCAAATGGAACACCAGTAATCACCCAATCGGCATCGCTGTCATATGGCATAAAGTTCAATGGCAGACGCAGGAAACCGAACGCGTTGGAAACCAGAGACATATCTGGTTTATTACCCAGGGTGCTCATAAATACCTCAACTTAAAAAGAACAGTGCGCCACGATCCCATCGCGGCTGGCAACCGTGGATTCTAATGGCAGGCAAGCCTGCCATCCAGCATTAAATTTCTTCTAAATATGTATAACCGTAAAGACCTGCTTCCAATTCCGTCAAGTAGGCGGCTTGCTCCTCTTCTGGCAAGCCAGACGCCACCACTTGTTCGCGGTAACGGGTCAGTAAGGTTTCCGGCTCCAGACGCACGTATTCCAGCATGCCCGCCACGGTGTCACCGTCGCTGGAGGCGTACACTTCCACGTCACCGTTGTCGAAGACCTGCACATCCATGCTGGCGGTATCACCAAACAGGTTGTGCATGTTGCCCAAGATCTCCTGATACGCGCCAACCATGAAAAAGCCCAGCAGCGGAGGATTTTCGGGATCGTACTCTGGCATCGGCATGGTGGTTTCCACCCCATCGCCATCGATGTATTGATCGATGGCGCCATCGGAGTCACAGGTGATATCCAGCAGCACGGCGCGGCGAGTTGGCGCTTCGTTCAGGTGCTCCAAAGGCAGCACAGGGAACAGTTGGTCAATCCCCCACGCATCAGGCATCGATTGGAACAGTGAGAAGTTGACATACAGCTTGTCGGCCAAACGCTCTTGCAGCTCATCAATCACCGGACGGTGCGCACGGTTATTCGGGCTCAACAGCTCGTTAATCTTGATGCACAGCGCCAGATGCAACTGCTCGGCATAGGCACGCTGCGCCAGATTAAGGACGCCGACAGAATACTGGGTGTGCACGTCAGACAGGTCAAACTGGCTTTCGTGCAGCCACGCGCGCAAAGAGCGCTTATCGCGTGACTGGCACAGCTCCTGCCACGTTTCCCACATGCTGTGCAGCACGCGCGGCGCATCGGCTGCCGGCGGCAATGGCTCGCTCGGGTCATGACGCTCAATGCCAATCACGTTAGACACCAGCACCGCATGGTGCGCGGTAGTCGCACGGCCTGACTCAGTGATGATCAAAGGATGCGGCAAATTGTTCTGACGGCACGCCTCACCGATGCCCCACACCACGGTGCTGGCATATTCGTTCAGGCCGTAGTTGACCGAGCAATCGGATTGGGTACGGGTGCCCTCGTAATCCACGCCCAGACCACCGCCGACATCGAAGCACTGGATGTTAACGCCCAGCTTATGCAGCTCAACATAAAAACGCGCACTCTCGCGCACGCCAGTGGCCACATCGCGGATGTTGCCGAGCTGAGAGCCGAGGTGGAAGTGCAGCAACTGCAAGCTCTCAAGGCTACCGGCACTGCGCAACATCTCGACCAATGTCAGCACTTGCTCTGCGGATAAACCAAACTTGGATTTCTCACCACCGGAGGACTGCCATTTGCCTGAGCCTTGCGACGCCAGACGCGCACGCACGCCCAGACGTGGGGTGACATTCAGCTTACGCGCTTCTTCCAACACCAACTGGATTTCCGACAGCTTCTCAATCACCAGATAGACTTTGTGACCCAGCTTTTCGCCAATCAGCGCAGTACGCACGTATTCACGATCTTTATAGCCATTACACACAATCAGGCTACGAGTCAGACCGGCATGCCCCAGCACAGCCATCAATTCGGCTTTCGAGCCCGCTTCCAGCCCCAATGGCTCACCGGCATGCACCAGTGATTCAATCACGCGACGATGCTGGTTAACTTTAATCGGGTACACCAGCATGTAATTGTTTTCATAACCGAAATCTTTGCGCGCACGTTTGAACGCCGCGTTAATCGAACGCAGGCGGTGTTGCAAAATTTGCGGGAAGCAGAACAGGGTCGGCATCTGCTGACCTTCGCTTTGCAGCTGGCGCACCAAATCGACCAGATCAACGCGCGCTTCCGGACGCTCTGGATTCGGGCACACCGTAATGTGACCTAGTTCATTCACATCAAAATAGCCACCGCCCCAGTGAGCGACGTTATAAGTACGGAGCGCTTTACCTGCGGTACGGCTAGGCATCGTATTTTCCTCATTTTGATGTGGGGCAACATAACTGCCGGTGGCAACCGGGCGTTCAACCAAAATATCTGTCATTGCGGTATTCCTGATCATGGCATGACAGTGGGACGGCATCCAGCGTGGCTGATGATAAGTTAACCAACACTGGGACGGTGCGGGGCAGTTTCCCCGTCAATTACTTCAACACCATGCATCGCTACGCGAGCGCTGATACAGCGAACTTGCACACAGGGCAGATGATGACCAATCCGGTGCCGGTAAGGCTGAATAGGCCTATTCGCGCAGACTATTAGCAAATCAATACAAGGTGTTAAACGTAAGCGAAGCAAAACTCAGTACGCCGACATTCAGATATCTGGCAGTCAGGCATCAGAAAGTAAGCGGCAATGAGTTCAAATACGACTGGCGCTGGGCATCGGCCTCGATAACAGCCTAAGAGCACAGCGAGACATAACAGGAGAATGAACGGTGCGCGCACGGGACGCGAAAGGACGGATATGGCCGTTGTGGCCGGAAAACAGAGAAAAAGACATGTTACAGGTTCTCCATCTCCCCTTGGATGCATCTGAATCTCAGGTCCCAAGGGTTAAAAACCACCTCTTGCTTACGCATTTGGTTAATGAAAATAAAAGGGGTTTTGCCAACCTGGGATTCAGCAAGGCCAACTGCGCCGTCATGCAATCAGTGACATGGCGAGTGACATGACTGATGGACACGCTAGGCGGGCCGGGCTACTCCGTCCGGATGCGCGGCGAGTTATACCGGTAATTGTAACAAAATGCAAAGCTGAATTTTGCTGAAAATGCCACCGTAATCACAAGAAACGATTTGCAAAAAAATTTGCTGGCAATAGCAAGGGCAGGAAATTAGAATAGCCGTCCAGATGTGGATACATCCACAAGCAATCGGTTTGTGGATATATCTACAAAGTAGATTTTTATTTGATTGATTTTCGGAGCTTGGCATCCCATGACAAGACACCTGTTCACTTCAGAATCCGTTTCTGAAGGGCATCCTGATAAAATTGCTGACCAGATTTCCGACGCCGTACTGGACGCCATTCTGAAGCAAGATCCTAAAGCACGCGTGGCTTGTGAAACCTACGTGAAGACCGGTATGGTGCTGGTTGGTGGCGAAATCACCACCACCGCTTGGGTCGATATCGAAGAGCTGGCGCGTAAGACCGTCTGCGACATCGGTTACACCAGTTCACAAATGGGCTTTGACGCCAACTCTTGTGCAGTACTGAGCGCGATCGGTAAGCAATCTCCAGATATCAACCAAGGTGTTGACCGTAAAGATCCTCTGGAGCAAGGTGCGGGCGACCAAGGTCTGATGTTTGGTTACGCGACCAACGAAACTGACGTGCTGATGCCAGCGCCAATCACTTATGCGCACCGTCTGATGGAGCGTCAAGCACAAGTACGTAAAGACGGCACGCTGCCGTGGCTGCGTCCAGATGCGAAGAGCCAGGTGACCTTCAAGTACGAAGATCACAAGATTGTCGGTATTGATGCAGTCGTGCTGTCTACTCAGCACAGCGAGTCTATCGGTCACAAAGAGCTGCAAGAAGCGGTGATGGAAACCATCATCAAGCCAGTGCTGCCAACCGAGTGGCTGTCCAAAGAGACCAAGTACTTCATCAACCCAACTGGCCGTTTCGTTATCGGTGGTCCTATGGGTGACTGCGGTCTGACCGGTCGTAAGATCATCGTAGATACTTACGGTGGTGCGGCGCGTCATGGTGGTGGTGCCTTCTCGGGTAAAGACCCATCAAAAGTTGACCGCTCTGCAGCCTATGCGGCGCGTTATGTGGCGAAAAACATCGTTGCTGCCGGTCTGGCAGATCGCTGTGAGATCCAAGTGTCTTACGCCATCGGTGTCGCTGAACCAACCTCTATCATGGTGGAAACCTTCGGTACCGCCAAAGTTGAGCAAGAGCTGCTGAACTCACTGGTACGTGAATTCTTCGATCTGCGTCCTTACGGTCTGATCAAGATGCTGGATCTGATCCAGCCAATCTATCAGAAGACTGCTGCCTACGGTCACTTTGGCCGTGAAGAGTTCCCGTGGGAAGCCACTGACAAAGCAGCGGCTCTGCGTGAAGCAGCAGGTCTGAAATAAGACCTCGGTCAGTCAGCCGCCACGCGGGTGATCTGCACAAAAAAACCGGGCTCAGCCCGGTTTTTTTATGTCTTTTTTATATTCTTTTAGCCGTCTTGTTATCGTTAAGCGCCTATTTGACTCCCTGCGTTACGGTTTGCACTGGCCGCCGGCTTTGGTCACAATGCCTCGCTCATCCTCCCTCTTGATTGGAATTAACCCATGATTGGAAGTAACCCACAGTGCTGACTTATGCCTAGCCCTCGACTGCCTACCGCCTTACAACAAGAAGTCATGCAATGCCTGCGCCAGTATCTGGCCATGGCCGCTGACTACTTTGGCTGCCCATTCCCTGAGCCACGAGTCAGCTATCGCCAGCGTGGGATGAACGCCGGCAGCGCACATTTGCAGCTCGGTGAAATTCGTCTCAATCCGGTTTTACTGCAAGAAAACGGCAGTGCCTTTATCCAAGAAGTGATCCCCCATGAATTGGCGCATTTGCTGGCCTATTGGCTCTGTTGCCAGCCGATTTCACCGGCACTTAGCGCGCAGTTACCGGCCGCGTGGCGCAAACGGCGTAGCCGTATTGCCCCGCACGGCGCCGAATGGTGCTGGCTGATGGAAACGGTGCTGGGTCGTCCGGCACGGCGCACTCACCGCTTTGATGTCAGCAGCGTGCGTGGACGCACGGTGGCCTATCAGTGTGCCTGTCAGCAGCACGCACTCAGTATTCGCCGACATAATCGGGTGCTGCGCGGTGAAAGCCGTTATCTGTGCCGTCAGTGTCAGCAGGAGCTAAAACCGCTCGCACTAGCCACAACAACGACTACCGTGGGAAAGACAGAGGGAAATGCCAGCTAAGGGCGCTCTGGCATTCATTACACAAAGTTTCTATTTCAGGTCTGGTCAATTACACTAATCAGTATGTTTGAACCACTGATTTCAACCTCTATGTCTTTTTCTTTTGCTCGCCGCTCCGCCATCTGGCTGCTGTTACCGACCCTATTAGCGCCAGCCCTGCCGGCCTTGGCCGCGGCGCCACAAAACTTTTCCCAAGCGAAAGCCGCTGGGGTAAAAATCGTGAAACAAAATCCAGTGACCTTTTACTGCGCCGCGCCCATTCGATTTGAAGGCAAAAAAATGGTGCCGGATCTGGATGCGATTGGCTATCAAGTACGTAAAAACGCTAACCGTGCCAACCGCATTGAGTGGGAGCACGTGGTACCGGCGTGGGAATTTGGTCATCAGTTGCAATGCTGGCAACAAGGTGGACGCAAAGCCTGTGGTGAAGATGGCCGTTTCCGCAAAATGGAGTCTGACCTGCACAACTTGCAACCGGCCATCGGTGAGGTCAATGGCGATCGCAGCAACTTCCAGTATTCACAGTGGAATGGCGGTGAAGGCCAATATGGTCACTGTGAGATGAAGGTCGACTTTAAAGGCAAACGTGCCGAGCCACCAGCACGCACGCGCGGCGTCATTGCTCGTACCTACTTCTACATGCGGGATAATTACGATTTGCGTCTGTCACGCCAACAAACTCAACTGTTTACCGCTTGGGACAAAACCTATCCGGTGACCGCGTGGGAATGTAAGCGCGATGGGCTGGTCGCCGGTATTCAAGGCAACCATAACCCGTATGTGCAGCAAGCCTGTGCGAAAGCCGGTCTGAAAGACTGACGTTTGCGTATTGCTGGTCACAACACCGATAAAAAACGGGAGCCTAGGCTCCCGTTTTTGTGCTCGCGAACATTAAACGCAGCGATGTCAGCCTGCGCGTCTGGCTTAGCATCCTAGCGATATGCGTTTACTGGCGATGTGCCGTGACCGACTCGGTACGTTTGCTGTAGCTCCACTGCTGACAAGTGGCCATCAGCAGCGGCAATTGCGCCAGCTTAGCCTGCCAATTGGCCTGTTTGTTTTTCGGCAAACGGCCATACAGCGCCAGAATGATATCGGTGCGCCGCTCCATCTGCGCCGCCTTGCGCGTCATATCGGTCTGGTACGGCTGCAACATCCAGTGCCGCCATTCACGCTGCCACACCGCAAAGTGATTCTTCAACCGTTGCTCGGTATCATCCGGCAGCAAGATATGCTGCGCCACCGGAAATAACAGCCCCACCCCTAAACACGCCCAGCACATCACGAAAAAGCGCTGCACATACAGCTCACTGGGGATGTAATTGCTCGAGCCGGAGTTAATCATCACAGACATCAGTGAGCCGACCACCGCCAAGGTACGGTTAGAGCCGTGCAGTAACCACGCCAACGGCAAGTACACCGCCACCAGCATGATGATCAGCGCATCATCGGAGCCCAACTGCGGCAAGACAAACACGAAGATCGGAAACAGCACCAGGCTACCGATGAACAGCGGCAGCATGAACAAGCGGGTTGGGACTTTCTCGGCATACTGCGACATCAACAGCGACACCGTGGCCAGCAGCACCACCAGATTGCCGCCCGGCCAGCCGGTGTAATGCCAAATCTGCAAGCTCGCCGCGCACACGCCGCCAATCACCAGTGCGCTCAGTAGCGGTGAGTCCGTACCGGCCTGAAACAGTCGATTTTGCCACTGCCAGCGTAACATGCTTTTCGAGCAGCTATGTCCGGCCTGCAACTGCTGGGCGTCTTGCTGCATCAACGACAATAACGAGCCACTGCGCAGTGCCGACGGCGCCGGCGGTAATACCGCGCCCTCACTCAAGGCAGCGATCAGCGCGCGCACCCATTCCAGCTCGGCCTGCGTCGGCTGCGGGCATTTGACGCGCCATGCATACAGATGCCGCGCCAGCAGCTCAACGCCGTACAGACTGCCGATCGCTTTTCGCTGCGGATCGTGCAACACATGGTAGTCACCGTAGTTACGCGACAGACGAAAGCGCAGCATACGCAGCTGTCCAAGCAAGCCAAAAAAGTGGCCCGGCAATGCCTCGGGGGTCGCATCCAACCAGCCTTGTAACGAGCGCAATAGCGCTTGTTGCTGCTCCTGATGACTACGCCCCACCTCCAGCGGCCACAAGATATGCAGCACATAGATGGTCGTCGCACCGATAAACACGCAGCCGATACGATCGACCATTACGCTGAACGATCCCATTGGGTTCAAAATGCCGTAGCACAGCATCACCAGCAGCCCTACCAACACCCAGCGCCAGAAATCTTGCCAAGCAAAGTGGGTCAAGCTGGCATAGGCCAGCACAAATGCGCTCAGGCCACACAGGACAATCAACTGCTCTGGGCGCTGCACAAAGTGCCAGATCAGGAAAAAGCCCCACAGCACGCCGAGCACGGTGCCGGCAATCCGCTGCCACCAGCGCATCTGCGCTTCGCCGACCGTACCGGCCTCGACCATCAGCACGCTGGTCGGTGCCCACAGCGGATTGTGCATCCCCAGCCCCATGGCAAGAAACAGGCTGAGGATAATGGCCACCGTCAGGCGCAGCGAGCGCCAAAAACGTAACAGATTCATGGCTTACTGCGCCTGCAAATTAACGGTAGCGGTCAGGCCGGGCAGGATTTCCATGTCAGCAGGACGCTGATCGAGCAATATTTTCACTGGAATATTCTGCGCCAAACGAACCCAGTCGAATACTTTCGGCAAGTTTGGGATCAGACTGCTACCGCTGCCCATATCCTGTGGGTCAAGCGCACGGCCAATGCTGTCGACATGGCCGAGCAAGACTCGGTTCTGGTACGCCATCAGCGTGACCTGTGCCGGCATGCCGGCGCGGATATTGCCCAAATCGGTTTCTGAGAATGCCCCTTCCACCCACATGTGCTCCGCATCCACTTGCGCGATCACCGGCTTGCCCACTTGGGCAAAATCACCACTGTGGATATTTACTGATGACACATAACCATCGGCCACGGCGTACAAACTGGTTCTATCCAGATCTAACTGCGCTTTTTCCAGCGCCACTCTGGCGGCGCGCAGCAAGGTGTTATTGGCTCCCGCACTACCAAGCTGCGCATGCGCTTGTGCCAGCTTGCTCTGCGCCGCTTGCACATCTGAACGCGCCACATTCACATCGCGCTGCGCTTGATCATAAGTGCTTTGCGATAAGGTTTTTTGCTGCCATAAACGCTGCACCCGAGACATCTCTTTGACCGCATACTCATAGCGCGTTTGCGCGGCGGTGACATTGGCTTGCGCGCTCTTAACCGCTTCTTCTAATTGGCTGACTTGTTGCTGGGCACTGGCCAGATCCACGGTAGCTTTATCCACCGCTAACTGGTACGGACGCGGATCAATGCGCAGTAACAATTGCCCTTTTTTCACCGGCTGGTTATCGCTAACCGCCACATCCACAATAGCGCCGCTCACTTGTGGCGCCAAGGCAATAATATTGGCCCGTACCACCGCATGCCGGGTTTGCGGCGAACGTTGGTGATATTTAAACGCCCCTGCAATCACCAGCAGTGCGGCGAACATAACTCCAAGGGATAACAGTACCTTACGGCGACGAGGATCGACTGACATATTCTTCTTAAACTTATCGTTAATTATACTTTTAGTGATACATCAGGCTTAACAGCGCCAATACACCACAACCGCTGACCCACACCACTAAACGTGGATGCCATAATTTGGCTAGCCAGCCACGCCGGGCGGTAAACCGCAATACCAGCGAGACGAAGATAAACGCCAGTAACCCCAGCACCACCAGACGCGGGATGTAGACATCAAACAGCACTACATCTTGCGACAAAAACGTACTCATGCTTGCTCATTGACTCCGCTTAACTCTCGTTCTATACCGAGTTGTACTCGACGCAGCTGTGCCACCACCGCACTGAACTGCGTGGTTTCAAATTCCGTTAACCCACGGTCAACCCGCTGTAGGTATAACGGCAATTCTCGGCGCATAAATTCGGCACCTGCCGGTGTCAGCTGTACATACACCGAACGCCGATCCTCAGGATTAATCCGGCGCGCCACCATGCCTTGCTGTTCCAGAATATCGAGCTGCTTACTGATAGAAGCTCGCGCCACCCCCAGAGCCTCAGCCAGAACACTCGGTAATAACGACTGCTCTGGGCTGACAAACAACATGCGCAAAATATAAAAACGTCCTACCTGCAAGCCGGATAATTCCGCTATCTGCAACAAGCCACAGCGCAACTTATCGATCTCTTCAAAAAAATCGATCGAAAGGCGAATACGCTCCAAATCCAAGTCCGGTAAATGCTGTTCGCAATAGGCCAAAGTCAGCCGGTGCTGGGTAGACATACTGTAATCTCCGAAATTCTACTCTTGAAATCCTTTGAAGTTGATCACAATTGTAATTAGCTAGCTAACTAATTACCAGCCAAATTACCGTCTATTCGAAAACCCGATGCAAAGCAGCAGGAACTATTCAGGCATGGTAAGATGTTATGCATTAAAACTTTTTCAATGACGACACTGACCTATGCGCATTCCTCGTATTTATCACCCTGAACCACTGACTGTTGGCCAGCTGGTAACCCTGAGTGACGATGCGGCCAACCACGTGGGCCGGGTATTACGCATGACCGCGGACGATGAACTGGATCTGTTTGATGGCAGTAACCAAGTTTTTCGGGCGCGGATCACTGAAAGCAGCAAACGTCAGGTGACGGCCTCCGTCACCGAAGCGAGCGAAGATAACCGTGAATCACCACTGCGCATCCATTTAGGGCAAGTGATTTCCCGTGGCGATAAGATGGAGTTCACCATTCAAAAATCGGTCGAACTCGGCGTCACCGAAATCACCCCGCTGATTTCAGAGCGTTGTGGGGTTCGCCTCGATGCTGAGCGGATGGAGAAAAAAATCCAGCAGTGGCAAAAAATTGCGGTAGCTGCTTGTGAGCAGTGCGGACGCAACGCCGTGCCGGTGATCCGCCCGGCGATGAAGCTGGAAAACTGGTGTGCCGAAAACGATGGCAGCCTGAAGCTGAACCTGCATCCACGCGCGCGCTACAGCATCAATACACTGCCAACACTGCCGCCAGAAGGCGTGCGCCTGTTGATTGGTCCGGAAGGTGGTCTATCCGCAGAAGAAATTGCGATGACTGAGCAATATGCCTTTACTGAAATTCTGCTCGGTCCACGGGTCTTGCGCACCGAAACCGCTGCATTGACCGCGATCACCGCATTACAAGTTCGCTTCGGCGATCTGGGTTAAGGAGTTTTTATGATCAAGTTGGGTATCGTGATGGATCCGATTGCATCCATCAACATCAAGAAAGATTCCAGTTTTGCCATGTTGCAAGAAGCGCAAAAGCGCGGCTATGAACTGCACTATATGGAAATGGCAGACCTGTATCTGGATAGCGGTGAAGCTAAGGCCCGTACACGCCTGCTGAGCGTGCATGATGACAAGCAGCACTGGTTCAGCTTCGCAAGCGAGCAGCATATGCCACTGGCCGATCTGGACGTGATCCTGATGCGTAAAGACCCGCCGTTCGATACCGAATACATCTACGCGACTTACATTCTGGAGCGCGCCGAGGAAGCCGGTACGCTAATCGTCAACAAGCCGCAAAGCCTGCGTGACTGTAACGAAAAGCTGTTTACCGCGTGGTTCTCCGATCTAACGCCAACCACTCTGGTAACCCGTAGCGCCGAGCGTATCCGCGCGTTCCACCAGCAGCATGGCGATATCATCCTCAAGCCGCTCGACGGCATGGGTGGCACCTCGATTTTCCGCATCAAAGCCGGCGATCCAAACCTGTCGGTGATCATCGAAACCCTGACCGGTTATCAGCAGCATTTTTGTATGGCGCAGACCTTTATTCCGGCCATTACCGAAGGCGATAAACGCATTTTGGTGGTCGACGGTGAGCCGGTGCCATACTGCTTGGCGCGTATTCCGCAAAAAGGCGAAACCCGAGGTAACTTGGCCGCCGGTGGTCGCGGTGAAGCGCGTCCACTGAGCGAATCGGATTGGGCGATTGCCCGCGCCGTAGCGCCAGTACTCAAGCAAAAAGGGCTGATTTTTGTCGGACTGGATGTGATTGGCGATAAGCTGACTGAAATCAACGTCACTAGCCCAACCTGCATCCGCGAAATCGAAGCTGCGTTCCCAGTCTCGATCACCGGTATGCTGATGGATGCCATTGAAAGCCGTTTAGGTAAACGCGCCTAAACTTGCTTAGCCGGCTTAACCGGCTGGCCGGATAGGGGAAAATTGCCGCATGATGCTTTTCTTCCCCTATCCGGCGCTATACTGCCATCAGATCTCCCGCCAGCGGGCGTGACGACAGCCCCACAAGGCTGGCATACTTGTCCACCTCGCTCCGCGGCCTTACGGCAGCGGTCCTGATTTTCGTGACTTTCAACCTGGTGATTCCGACCTACCATGAACTTGCAAAACCATTTCCTCGTGGCCATGCCGGGCATGCAGGATCCGTTCTTTAAACGTTCGGTGGTGTATATCTGTGAACACACCGCGACTGACGGTGCCATGGGCATCACCCTGACCCGTCCGTCGGAAATGACGCTGGAAGAGATGCTGGCGCAGATAGGGATCACGCCAGAGCCGCGCGATCCGGCTATTCGCCTGAACCGTCCGGTATTGGCCGGTGGCCCGATCGCCAACGATCGCGGCTTTGTGCTGCACACCCCCAGCGATCAATTTGGCGCGAGCTTGCAGCTGACTTCCGATGTGATGATCACCACGTCGCGCGATATTTTAGAAACCCTCGGCACGCCTAATCAGCCTAAGCAAGTCTTGGTCGCGCTAGGTTATGCCGGCTGGGAAAAAGATCAGCTGGAAGACGAGATCAAGGCCAACGCGTGGCTAACAGTGGAAGCCGATCCGGACATTTTGTTTAACACCCCGATCAATGAGCGCTGGCAAGCCGCCGCGCGCAAACTGGGCATCGATATCCGCCAGATAGCGCCACATGCTGGCCATGCTTAATTTTGTCTACGTGAGCCTGTATCTATGAGTCGAACCATGATGGCCTTTGATTTCGGCACCAAAAGTATCGGTGTCGCCATCGGGCAAGAAATTACCGCCACCGCGCGCCCTATCGCCTCGCTCAAAGCGCGCGATGGGATCCCAGACTGGGAGCAACTGCAAAAGCTGCTCAACGAGTGGAAACCGGATCTGGTGGTGGTTGGCCTGCCGCTGAATATGGACGGCACCGAGCAACCGGTCACCGCCTGTGCGCGCAAATTTGCCAATCGTCTGCAAGGGCGCTTCGGGCAAAAGGTCGTGCTGCACGATGAGCGCCTGTCTACCGTAGAAGCCCGTTCGCATCTGTTTGCCAGCGGTGGTTTCCGTGCGCTGGACAAAGGCCGCGTCGATGCGGCTTCCGCCTGCGTGATTCTGGAAAGTTGGTTCGAGCAGAATTTGGGGTAATGAGGACTGAGGAGGATCAGACCTCCTCATCAAACCCACTTTCAAACAGCGCCACTACCGCGGCCATCGCTTCTTTTTCTTGTGGCCCGTCCACCTGCACGCTGATCTGCCCGCCTTGCGCGGATTCCAGCATCAACATGGCAATAATGCTGTTGGCCTCCGCTTCAGTACCCGCGGCGTTACGCAGTACAACCCGCGCATCAAACTTTTGAACCAGCTCAAACAGCATCATGGCCGGGCGCGCATGCATGCCCAGCTTGTTTCTGACCTCAACCGAGGTTTGCAACGTCATAGCCACTCCTACTTCGCCCACCAATAGGCCATAAAGACAACACGCCCCGCTTTGGCCAGCAAAACGGGGCGCAGTCATGTCACAGATATCATCTGCCGGTAACGATACACAGCATCTCAGCACAGTGCTTACAGCGCGCATGTGCGTCTTGGCTTTATCTTAGCGCAGGGCAAGCTCACTGGCGAGATGCGCTGTCACACCGCCAGCAAGCCCCCGCGCTCAACATCCTGTGGCATTAGCTTAAATCCACCGTCACATCATCGAAGGTGTTCGGTGAGAACGGCTCATCACCGCTACTGCGGATCCGCAAACGCAAATCGTTAGCTGACTCCGCATAGTGCAGCGCATCGGTATAGCTAATCAGCCCGCGCCGATACAAGCCATACAGCGATTGGTCAAAGGTGCACATGCCAATCTCGCTGTTACTGGCCATCACGTCACGCAGCTCATACAACTGATTTTTACGCAGCAAATCGGTCACACGCGGCGTGTTGATCAAAATCTCGTGCACCAGCAAACGGCGCCCTGGGGTGATCCCCGGCACCAGCTGCTGCCCGATAATGGCGCGCAAGTTGTTGGATAAATCAAACAAGAAAGCTTCGCGGCTGCCTTCAGGGATCATGTGTACCATTCGCTCCAGTGCTTGGCTGGCGTTATTGGCGTGCAAGGTGGCGATACACAGATGACCGGTTTCGGAAAAGCCAATCGCGTGTTGCAGCGTGTCGCGGGTGCGGATCTCACCGACCTGAATCACATCCGGTGCTTGGCGCAGCGCGTTACGCAGGGCGACTTCGTAGCTTTCGGTATCCATGCCCACTTCACGCTGGGTGATCAAACAGCGTTTATGCGGATGGATAAATTCAATCGGATCTTCCACTGTCAAAATATGCGAATGGTCAAACTCGTTGCGATAGCCGAGCATCGCCGCCAGCGTGGTGGTTTTTCCGCTGCCGGTAGCGCCGACCACCAAAATCAAACCCTTGCGCGTCATCGCCAGCTCACCGGTTAACATCGGTAAGCCCAGCTCTTCAATGGTCGGAATATCGGTTCGAATATGACGGATCACCATGCCCGGCAATTCACGCTGCCAAAAACCGGAGACCCGAAAACGGGCAAACGGACGCACCAGCGCCATGTTGCCCTCTTTTTGCTGACAAAACTGTAAGAAGCGCTCGGCGCCCATCGCCTGCGCCACCAGCTCGGTAACCGTTTCAATCGACAGCGCCTCACCTAGTGGGTGCAACTCATGATTGATGCGCAGCTGCGCGGGCACATCGACCGAAACATACAGATCCGACGCCTGCTGGCGCAGCATCTCCTGCAATAACTCATCCAGCGAAACCATAGCCCATCGCTCCTGCACCGGTACCACCGGCGGCATTGCCGTTTTGGATCCCGCCATCCATCAACGAGTTCATCTTGCGCTGCGCTTCTTCGTAGCTGACCACGCCCTGACTGGTCAGCACATTCAGTGCCTGCTCCAACGTCTGCATACCTTGGCGCGAGCTGGTCTGCAAAATCGAATAGATCTGGTGAATTTTATCTTCACGGATCAAGTTACGAATCGCTGGCGTTCCCAGCATGATCTCGTGCGCCGCCACACGTCCGCCACCTTCTTTACGCAGCAATACCTGCGAGATAACCGCTTTGAGCGATTCAGACAGCATCGAGCGCACCATGTCTTTTTCCGCGCCGGGGAACACATCCACAATACGGTCAATGGTTTTGGCCGCCGAGCTGGTGTGCAGGGTGCCAAACACCAAATGGCCGGTTTCAGCGGCAGTCAGTGCCAGACGAATGGTTTCCAGATCGCGCAGCTCACCCACCAGAATCACATCCGGGTCTTCACGCAGCGCCGAGCGCAGTGCATTATTAAAACTGTGGGTATGCCGATGCACCTCACGCTGGTTAATCAAGCACTTGTTACTGGAGTGGATAAATTCGATCGGGTCTTCAATGGTCAGAATGTGGTGATGCATGTGCTGATTGACATAATTGAGCATCGCCGCCAAGGTGGTCGACTTCCCCGAGCCGGTCGGGCCGGTGACCAATACCAGTCCACGCGGCTGCATGGCAATATTCCGAAACACTTCCGGTGCGTTTAACTGCTCCAGTGTTGGTATATCTGTAGGTATGGTACGCAGTGCCGCCGAAATTCCCCGTTGCTGCTGATAAGCATTAACCCGGAAACGGCCAACCCCGTTCAGTTCGAACGAAAAGTCCAGTTCCATCTCAGTTTCAAAGTCACGGCGCTGAACATCGTTCATAATGTCATACACCAGACGGCGCACTTCACGGCCATCCAGGACCGGCATATTGACCCGACGCACTTCCCCGTCGACACGGATCAGCGGTGGGTTACCGGCAGATAGGTGCAGATCCGAGGCATTATGTTTTACACTAAAAGCCAACAGTTCTGTTATGTCCATTTAAGTCCCTTAAAACAACGACATGCAAAGTATTAAAGAGAACCTACACGCGATTAAGCAACAAATCGCCGACGCCGCTGCAAAATGCGAGCGAGCTCCTGAATCCGTTACACTGCTGGCGGTGAGCAAAACCAAACCTGTGAGTGCGGTTCAGGAAGCCATCGAGGCCGGTCAACGCGCCTTCGGTGAAAACTATGTGCAAGAAGGGGTGGATAAAATCCAGCATTTTGCCACTACGCCGTATGCTGCTGAGCTGGAATGGCACTTTATCGGCCCACTGCAAAGCAACAAAAGCCGACTGGTTGCCGAGCACTTTGATTGGATGCACACGGTCGATCGCTTGAAGATCGCCCAGCGTCTCAATGAACAGCGCCCAGCGGATAAAGCGCCGCTGAACGTACTGATTCAGGTCAAAGTCAGCCGCGAAGAGAGCAAATCCGGTATTGATGCCAGCGAAGTGCTCGCCTTGGCCGATCAGATTGCTCACTTACCGCAGCTACGTTTGCGTGGATTGATGACCATTCCCCAAGAAAGTCACGATTACGCCACCCAATATGCGGACTTTGCCAAGCTGACCGCGGTATTTGAGCAGCTCAAGCAAACCCATCCAGAAATTGATACCCTATCCATGGGAATGACCGGTGACATGAGCGCCGCGATTGCCGCCGGCAGCACCATGGTGCGCATCGGTACCGCCATCTTTGGCGCGCGTGATTACGGTCAGCACTGAGTTTCGCATTACGTTGACTCACGGCTGACACAAGTTACTGACAACGCGTTCAGGTTATGGAGCGACAACAAAAGAGATGAATATGGAGCAGCGTAAAATTACCTTCATTGGTGCCGGTAACATGGCGCAAGCGATCATCGCCGGTTTGTTGCGTGCAGGCTATCCTGCGCCGCTGATCTGCGCCACTAACCGCACGGCAGAAACCCGCCATGCGCTGGCTGATCGCTTCGGGATCCAGACCTCCGCCGATAACCTGAGCGCCGCCGCCGAAGCTGATGTCATCGTGCTCGGTGTTAAACCGCAAAATATGGCCGACACTCTGGCGCCGCTGGCGCCGCTGAATTGGCACGGCAAACTGGTGATCTCTCTGGCCGCCGGCATTTCCGTGGCGCGGTTACAGCAGTTGCTGTCTGGCGCGCCACAGATTATTCGCGTGATGCCCAATACCCCAGCGCTACTGGGCGAAGGCATGAGCGGGCTGTTTGCCGCGCCAGCGGTGAATCAAGCCGATCGCCAATTTGCCGATACCCTGCTCAGTGCAGTTGGCAAAACCTGCTGGCTCGCGGCGGAAAGTGACATTAATGGCGTGATCGCCGCCTCAGGCAGTGCGCCGGCCTATTTCTTCTTGTTTATGGAAGCGATGCAAGCCGAAGCGCAGCGCCAAGGTTTTAGCGCCGATACCGCGCGCGCGCTGGTGCAGCAAGCCGCGCTCGGCGCCGCACGCATGGTGGTGGAAAACCCGCACACCTCCTTGCCGGAGTTGCGTGCGCAAGTCACCTCCAAAGGCGGTACCACGGCTGAAGCTATCCGTGTGTTCAATGAGGAACATTTGCCAGAAATGGTTGCCAAAGCCATGCAAGCCGCGGTACAACGCGCACAGGAAATGGAAAAACTGTTTTAATCCTTTTATTTAACCGCAAGGCGTCATAATGCAATCACTGACTTTTTTGCTGAGTACTGTTATCGACCTGTATGTCTTCGTCCTGCTGTTGCGGGTATGGATGCAGGCTGCCCGTGCCGATTTTTACAACCCGTTCTCTCAGTTCGTGGTTAAAGCCACACAGCCGGTGGTTGCGCCGCTCCGTCGTCTGATCCCAGGCTTTGGCGGCTGGGATATTGCCACCATTTTGCTGGTGTTGGTGATCCAAATTATCAAATTCCCACTGCTGGCGATGGTACAAACCGGCGCAGCATTTTGGAGCTTGGGTTACATTCTGTTAGGCGTGCTGGCAACCTTGAAAGCCGCCGGTAAGATGATCTTCTGGGTACTGCTGATCCGCGCTCTGCTGAGCTGGGTGAGCCAAGGCCGCAGCCCGATGGACTATGTGCTGTATCAGCTGACTGAACCGATGCTGGCACCACTGCGCCGTATTCTGCCACCGATGGGCGGCTTGGATCTGTCCGTAATGCTGCTGTCTATCATCCTGATTGCCCTGAACTATTTGGGCGCGGATCTGTTCGGCTTCATGTGGATGCAGCTGTGAGTCAGGACAACATGGCCGTTAGCTGTACCGAAGAGGCGCTGTTATTGCGCCTCTACATCCAACCCAAAGCCAGCCGCGATCAAATCGTTGGCCTGCATGGGGATGAGCTGAAAGTGGCGATCACAGCGCCACCGGTAGACGGACAAGCCAACGCGCATTTGACCAAGTTTCTGGCCAAACAGTTTCGCGTCGCCAAGGGCAATGTCTGCATCGAAAAAGGCGAGCTCGGACGGCACAAATATGTGCGCATCGAGCATCCGCAACAAATCCCCGAAACCGTGCAAGCCCTGCTAAACTAACAACACCACGGATCATCGCTATCACCGTATGCTCTGCGGTGGTCATTCTCGGTTTCAAGGAGGAAACCATGCTTGCGTCTACCCACCCTTGCGCTCATGCCTTGCTACGCCGTATTGCCCAGACTTGGCTATCAGTCTCCCTGCGCGGTCTCGTCACGCTGTTGCTCGGCACTGTATTGCTGCTCAGTACGCCAGCGCGCGCCGAACAATTACAGACCCTAGGTAATCTGGAAATCCACTACAGCGTTTTCCCGTCCACCATGCTAACGCCTGAGATAGCCAGCCGTAATGGCCTGACACGCAGTAACTACCGCGCCATACTGACCGTAACTGCACTGGATGCCAGGGTGGCCGGTAAACCGGCGGTGGATATCAACCTCAGTGGCCAAGCGCAAAACCTGATCGGTAACACTCGCCAACTGAGCTTTAAAGCGGTACAAGAAGGTAGCGCCCGTTATTACTTAGCGGAAGTGCCTATCGTTAATGAAGAAACCTATCGCTTTACCTTAGATATTCAGTCCAACACCGCCTCGGGCACCGTGCGTTTTCAGCAGACGTTTTATACTGACTAAGCGTGTTTGAATAACCTTAGCGGCATAACCTTGGCAGAATAAACCCCATTCCCCATATGCGCCGGTCGTGCCCCGCGCAGGTGCGTATTTCATCCTCAACGTTTGGCTTCAATACGCGCGCTACTGGCACCCAGCAGCCAAGCGCGCTACCATCTCGCCCACTGAAACTGATTTGATACAGGCGGATGACGTGATGCAAAAAGCACAACAAAAAGTGGTTTTAGCCACCGGCAATAAAGGCAAAGTGCGTGAGATGGCTGACTTACTGGCCGCGTTTGGACTGGACGTAGTCGCACAAAGCGAATTTGGGATCGACTCCGCCGAAGAAACCGGCCTGACCTTTATCGAAAACGCGATCCTCAAAGCCCGTCATGCCAGCCGCCTGACCGGTTTGCCAGCCATCGCGGATGACTCCGGTCTGTCGGTGGACTGCCTCGGCGGCGCACCGGGCCTGTATTCCGCGCGCTACGCCGGAGAAAACGCCAGCGATGAAGAGAACCTGCAAAAGCTGCTGGCTGCGATGCAAGACATTCCCGACGCTGAACGCCGCGCCCGTTTTCACTGCGTGCTGGTATACTTACGCCATGCCGAAGATCCAACGCCGATCGTTTGTCACGGCCAGTGGGAAGGAATGATCACCCGCGCCCCAGCTGGACAAGGCGGCTTTGGCTACGATCCGATTTTCTTCGTGCCGGAGCTGGGTTGCACTTCGGCCGAGCTGACCGCCGAGCACAAAAAGGCGGTCTCGCACCGCGCACAAGCACTGAAAAAATTACAGGACGCCATGACGCATGCTTGAGTTACCTCCGCTCAGTTTGTACATCCATATTCCGTGGTGCGTGCAAAAATGCCCGTACTGCGATTTTAACTCGCATGCACTCAAGCAAGGGCTACCTGAGCAAGAGTATATCGGCCATCTGCTGAATGACTTGGAAGCTGACCTGCCGCTGACCAGTGGTCGCGAGATCAGCACCATCTTCATCGGTGGCGGTACGCCGAGCCTGTTCTCCGCCGAAGGGATGCAGCAACTGCTCGATGGCGTGCGAGCGCGTATTGCGGTAGCCGCCGATGCGGAGATCACCATGGAGGCCAACCCCGGCACCGTGGAAGCCGACCGCTTCACCGGCTATCAACAAGCCGGAATCAACCGCATCTCAATTGGCGTACAGAGCTTTGCCGCCGACAAGCTGCAGCGGTTAGGGCGTATTCACGGGCCGCAAGAGGCGGTGCGCGCCGCCGAGTTAGCCACCGGTTTGGGTCTGCGCAGCTTCAATTTGGATCTGATGCACGGCCTGCCGGAGCAAAGCCTAGAAGAAGCACTGGCCGATTTGCGCCAAGCCATTGCCCTCGCCCCGCCACATCTGTCGTGGTATCAGCTGACTATCGAGCCGAACACCTTGTTTAACTCGCGCCCGCCAGTGCTGCCAGATGAAGATATGTTGTGGCTGATCTTCTCCGAAGGGCACAAACTGCTGACCGAAGCCGGTTATGAGCAGTACGAAATCTCGGCCTATGCCCGCCCAGGTTACCAATGCCAACATAACCTCAACTACTGGCGTTTTGGCGATTATCTGGGGATTGGCTGCGGCGCACACGGCAAGCTGAGCTTTACCGATGGCCGCATTCTGCGTACGGTGAAAACCCGCCATCCGAAGGGCTATTTGCAAGGGCGTTATACCGATAATCACAGCGAAGTGGCGTTGGACGACCGGCCATTCGAGTTCTTTATGAACCGTTTTCGGTTGCTAGAGCCAGCTCCGCGCGCCGATTTCCCTCGCTTTACCGGCTTAAGCGAAGAGAGTATTCGTCCGGCCATCGAGCAAGCGCTGCGCGCCGGTTACATCGAAGAAACCACCACGCATTGGCAGCTGACGGAGCACGGCAAATTGTTCCTCAACTCTCTGTTGGAGCTATTCATTACGCTCGATGCGTAAGAGAAAGAGAAAATAGAACAGACAAAGCTCGGAGCCTCCCCGCACGGCGAGACTCTGGGCTTTTTCAAATTATTGAGTCACGGCTAACTCAGAGCGACGGCACCCGACGCCAGCGGCTATTGAGCTCCGGTAACTTCTCCAGCCCTTGGCCATACAAGGATAACAGTAACGGCCAGCCTAACACCGCCACCGCCACCAGCGGGCTCCACTGCCAGCAATACATCGCCCCGACCATTGCCGGCAACGCAAACCAGCGCGGCAAAAACACAATCAGCGCAATGGCCGCCACATAAGAAACACTCCAGCCGCCCAGCAAATCGCCAATCGCATACACCGACACCAACGCCAGCACTGCATTAATCGCCAGATACACCATCGCCATGCCCAGACTCCTTTCCGTTCATTACGCCCACATCGACGCCACACACCGCCAATAACCACGCTGTTTATATGGTTTTAATTGAATCGTGTCAGCTAAAAGCCGTAAACACAAGCGAAGCCACCCGATTACAGCTAAGTGACAGTCTAAAATGTGACCAAAAACAGAAATACGGAGTGGTAGCCGCCCGTTACGCCAGCACACAGGTGCCACGCTACATGCCAAGAGAGCATGCAGAAGAAAGCGCTAAAAAGGATAAAAAGGGAAAGAGAAAGGGAAAAACAGGAGTGTAGGGAATCCCCTCGGCAATTCTACGGCAGCGGCAGCCTGCATTTGGCCGCCACCGCTGGTAAGCTATCACTGATTAGCGATATGCGATGGTAAGATTAACGTGAGCTTACTGCGGCAGTAACTGCTCCAGTTTTTGCTGCTGCTGTTGCAAACGCCCTAAGGTATGACAAGCCTCACTGCCTAAGCGGCGAAAGCCCTGCTCCTGACTTTTCCACTCGGCAGACAGCGCATTACGTAAGCTGGCTACCTGCGCCAACATCGCTTTGAGCTGACTGGCGGCATCACCTTCACTTTGTCGGCTACTCAACTCCTGCAAGCCTTGCTGCAAGATTTCGCCCAGTTTTTGCTGCACCAAACGCTCGGTTTCTTGCTGCTGGGCAGGCAATGCATCCGCGAGAACTGCCAGTCCACCGTTTTGATGCACCACGATTTTATCCAGTCGCGCCGTCAGCAATGCGTGCAAATCGCGCAGCTGCGCACGTACTTTACTGTTTCCCCCTAGCTGGCGGATCACCACGTCATCGAGACCTTGCTGCGCCTGCTGTAACTGCTGATGCGCCTGTTTATCCAGCGCCGGTAGCTCACGACGTAATTGCTGCTGTAGCGCAAATGCCTGCTGCTGAGCGGCCAGATCCAATGTTAATGGCTGCTGATTACGGCTCACCTCACCTTCTTTGCTGATGCGCAGCTGCGTGGTTTTGCCCTGCAACTCCACCGCCTCAGGGGTCAGGTAAATATTCTGGTTCAACGTGTACGGACAAGTCTCAGCCGCCAACGCTGGCAGCGTCATCACGCCGCCTACCATCGCCATCAGTAGCGCGACTAACATCGGTTTTGCTCTCATCGTTGTTCCTCGTTATTTTCCGCGCCACATTCGTCTGCGTGCTAACAACTTTGATTAAATACCCGGATTAAAAAATCGAGCGTCCTAAGCGCTGCGATAACAGCTCCAACGCCGAGATCCCCGCCAGCGAATTGCCATTTACATCCAGCGCTGGCGACCATACGGCGATGCTCATCTCACCTGGGATGACTGCCACAATGCCGCCACCGACACCGGATTTCCCCGGCATCCCAACGCGATAAGCAAACTCACCGGCGCCATCATACAGGCCACAAGTGGCCAGCAGCGCATTAATCTGCCGCGTTTGACGACTGGAGATCACCGGCTCGAGCGCGCACAGAGACTGGCCGTGATTGGCCAGATAGGAAAAGGCGCGCGCCAACTCGGTGCAGCTCATCTTGATGGCGCAATAATGGAAATAGGTTTGCAGTACGTCAGTCACATCATTATGGAAGTTACCGAACGATTTCATCAAATAGGCAATCGCCGCATTACGCGCCGAATGGTCAAACTCTGAACGCGCTACCACGCTGTCATAACCGATATCTGCCTGACACGCCAGCTGGCGCACCAGATCCAGCATCCGCTGTTTCGGCGCGCTCAAGCGCGTTTGCAGCATGTCGCACACCACCAGCGCACCGGCATTGATAAACGGATTGCGTGGTTTTCCGCGCTCAAGCTCAATTTGCACCAACGAGTTAAACGGCTGGCCGGACGGCTCTTTGCCGACGCGCTGCCAAATCTCCTCTTCCGAGTAACGCGTTAACGCCAGCGTCAAGGTTAAAACTTTCGAGATCGACTGAATCGAAAAGCGCTCCTGCGCATCCCCTGCTTGATAGACAGTGCCATCATTCATGCACACCGCAATACCGAGCCGCTCCGCCGGCACACTGGCCAACGCTGGAATATAATCGGCCACTTGACCGCGACTGATTTGCGGGCGGACCTCTGCCAGAATCTCCTCCAGCAATGCGTTACTCAATATCACTGTCTTTTATCCTTACACCTAGATGTGCTGCCGGCTCGCAGGGCAAAACAAAAATTCCACGCCAAAAAAAACGGGCTCCGAGGGAGCCCGTTTCAGAATGCAGATTCACTGAACTACATCATCCGATAACCTGCTACTACCCGACCACATCGAATTATCTCGAATGGGGTCAGATTATAGCGAAGTCAGCGCGGGGAATTAATCCCACCAGACGTCCAGCAGTGGGCTAACTTCAACTTCCAGCAGCCCTTGCTTCTCAGCCCATGCTTGAACCAGCGCACGGTGCTCATCAGTACATTTACCCACTTGCTGCAGCACCACCAGACCTTCCCAGAACAGGTAGCCGCTGCCGTCGTAGGACAGGCCATTTGGCTCAATCACTTCGGCGATAAAGGCATCCAGCGCGGCATCGATTTGCTCAGCACTGGTTCCTTCAGGAAACTGCCAATTAACGGTAAAGCCCAGTTCCTGAAACTCATCCACATGCAGCTTTTTACGCAGACGCGCACTACGGTGTTTTGCCATTACTCAGTCCTCTCGAACATCAGGTCCCACACGCCGTGCCCTAAACGGTGGCCACGCTGCTCAAATTTGGTCAGCGGACGGTGTTCAGGACGCGGCATAAAATCATTGCTAGCAGACAGATTACGGTAACCTGGCGCAGCTTGCATTACTTCCAGCATATGCTCGGCGTAATTTTCCCAATCGGTGGCCATATGGAACACACCACCGATTTTCAGTTTCACGCGCAGCTGCTCGGCAAACGGCAGCTGAACGATTCGACGCTTATGGTGACGCGCCTTATGCCACGGATCGGGGAAGAACAGCTGTACGGTGCTCAGCGAGCCATCCGCAATCATCTTCTCCAGCACTTCGATAGCGTCATGGCACATCACGCGCAGGTTAGTCACGCCCGCTTCATGTGCCGAAGACAGGCAAGCACCCACACCCGGGGTGTGCACTTCAATACCGAGGAAGTTTTTCTCCGGTGCGTTTTTCGCCATTTCCACCAGCGATGCGCCCATACCAAAGCCGATCTCGAGCACCACCGGTGCTTCGCGGCCAAACAGCGCGGTAAAATCCAGCACCTGCTCTTGAAAATCTACGCCCATCTGCTCCCAGTAGTTCTCCAGTGCCAATTCCTGACCTTTGGTCAGTCGGCCCTGACGGCGTACAAAGCTGCGGATCTTACGCAGATAGCGGCCTTCTTCATCAAACTCTGGAATGGTAACCTCACCCATGGTCATACCCTGCTGAATTCATCGTCAATCAATCTTAATAGAAGGCGCATTATGCAAAGATGGCCCAACATAGCAAGCAGGATAGCACCGAAAGCCACGGTGAAGGGCGATTCCCTTACCGATTATCCGGTTTACAGCCTGCCAAGGCTGTGATGCAATCACGCTTCCTGCAATTACCCGAGTCAGTTATGCCAACCGCGCACTTCCCTGCAGCTGCCTTTTCCGAGGCCGTGTTGACCTGGTATCACGCCTTTGGTCGCAAGACCTTGCCGTGGCAGCGCCAGAAAACGCCGTATACCGTCTGGTTATCCGAAGTCATGCTACAACAAACGCAGGTGGCCACGGTGATCCCGTATTTTGAGCGCTTTATGCAGCACTTCCCCACGGTCACCGATTTAGCGGCCGCGCCACTGGATCAAGTATTACACCTGTGGACCGGACTCGGCTACTACGCCCGTGCCCGCAACCTGCATAAAACCGCACAAATTGTTGCCGAACAGTATCAAGGCGAGTTCCCGACCGATTTTGATGCCATTTGTGCCTTACCGGGGATTGGCCGCTCCACCGCAGGTGCCATCTTGTCGCTTTCGCTGGGTCTGCACTATCCTATTTTGGACGGTAACGTGAAGCGGGTCTTGGCGCGCTGTTATCGCGTCGCCGGCTGGCCGGGGCAAAAGGCGGTCGAAAATCGGCTGTGGGACATCAGCGCCAAAGTCACGCCGCAAGAGGGTGTGCAGTATTTCAATCAAGCGATGATGGATTTAGGCGCGCTGGTGTGCACCCGCAGCAAACCCAAATGCTCGCTCTGCCCGCTGGCACATGGCTGTGAAGCCTATGCCCACGCCGATTGGCAATCATTTCCCGGTAAAAAGCCTAAGCAGACGCTGCCGGAAAAAGAGGGCTACTTTATTTTGTGGTCGCCACCGGCCGAACTGCCCGATGCGCAGGTTTGGCTAGAGCAGCGACCACCCAGTGGATTGTGGGGCGGCCTATTCTGCTTTCCCCAATTTGCGACCCGCAGCGAAGCGGAACAATGGCTGGCCCAGCGTGGTCTGACGGTACGTCGTCAATTAACGGCGTTTCGCCATACCTTCAGCCACTTCCATCTGGATATTATTCCGCTGTTGGTGGTGGGCGAATCCCATCACTGCATGGATGAAGGGCACGGTCTCTGGTATAACTTAGCCCGACCACAAGCTGTCGGACTGGCTGCACCGGTAGAGCGCCTATTGCGCTTGCTACCGGAGGAATTATCTAGCGAGGAATCACGATGAGTCGCACCGTATTTTGCGCCCGCCTGAAAAAAGAAGGCGCTGGACTGGCGTTTCAACTCTACCCAGGAGAGCTGGGTAAACGCATTTATGACCACATCAGCCAAGAAGCTTGGCAAGAGTGGCAAAGCAAGCAGACCATGCTGATCAACGAAAAAAAATTGAACATGATGAATCCAGAACATCGTAAATTCTTGGAGCAGGAGATGGAGAAGTTCCTGTTCGAAGGGCAAGATGTTCAGATTGAAGGCTACACTCCACCGAGTGAATAATATTCCATCTATTACCGAAGTGCTGCTGGCGCTTCGGTATGTATTGCCCTGACTTATGAAGAAAAAACTCACTTGGTGTGTGATCCTGCCTCTACTGGCTGCCTGTGCCAGTAAACCAAAGGAAGATCCTTCGCTATACGTTAAAGATACCAACGGCTTCGATATTTTGATGGGCCAGTTTTCGGCCAATATCGAAGATCTGTGGGGTCTGAACGAGATGCTGGTTGCCAGCCGCAAAGACTATGTAAAGTACACCGATCGTTACTACACCCGCAGTCATATCGACTTTGAAAACGGGATGGTGACGGTGGAAACTATCGCCACCCAAAACCCGCTGGATAAGCTGCGTAATGCCATGGTGCATACCCTGTTGATGGGCGACGATCCGAACGGGATCGATCTGTTCTCCGACAGCGATGTGCCTTTTAGCAAGCATCCATTTTTAGCCGGACAAGTGGTGGATGAGCAGAAAAAAGCCATCACCAACCAGATCCAAGCCGGTCGTTTTGCCGATTATCTGCTGCAAACCAAGCTGAAAAGTCGCCAAATCGGTAGTCGTACCGTGTGGTATGTCGATATTCCGATGATCGCTAACCACTTGAATTATCGCGCTAAGAAATACCTCCACATCGTGCGTAAAGCGTCACGTAACTACAATGTGGATGAAAGCCTGATCTTGGCCATCATGCAGGTGGAATCGAGCTTTAACCCGTATGCAGTTAGCTCGGCCAATGCGCTGGGGCTGATGCAGGTGGTGCAGCACACCGCCGGACGCGATGTGTATAATCTGGTTAAAAATAAAGACGGCACGCCAAGCCGTGATTATCTGTTTGATCCAGAAAAGAATATTGATACCGGTACGGCGTACTTGCATATTTTGCAGACCAACTATCTGGCCAATATTCGCAATCCGGTGTCCCGGCGTTATGCCATGATTTCGGCCTATAACGGTGGTGCTGGGGCGGTGCTGCGGATCTTCTCGCAAGATAAGCAAAAAGCGGTGGATATCATCAACAGTATGTCGCCGGATGAGCTGTACAACGTGCTGACAACTCGCCACCCTTCGGCGCAAGCTCGTCATTATCTGTACAAGGTGAATACCGCGCAGCGTAACTATCGCGGCCGGATAGTCTAGTCTGACCATCTGACTTAGCCATCAGGCTTAGCGGTAGCCACCGTGAAGCCTGAGCCTGCGTACCGAGATCTGGTTTCGGCTACGCAGGCGCTTAAGCGCGACGAGATGCTCAGTGCAGAAATTATGCGCCAATGACTAAAAAGCAGTCAAACGCATGCCGATAGCGATAAAAAAGTGTCGTTGACCGTTGACTCTGGCGAAAAAATCCGTTTAATAGCACTCCGTTAGGCAGACACGTCTGCTACGCAATTCCTCTGTAGTTCAGTCGGTAGAACGGCGGACTGTTAATCCGTATGTCACTGGTTCGAGTCCAGTCAGAGGAGCC
>PPYF01188118.1_pt1 | contig 59939 bp, 48 predicted proteins | sample 1559871 | NCBI WGS metagenome assembly PPYF01 (sample SAMN08240021, study PRJNA423297) | Human gut metagenome, whole genome shotgun sequencing project. | reverse complement strand
TCACCCCAATCACATAGTTTGCCTATGCTCATGGGGATTCACTCACTTGCCGCCTACCTGCAACTTCACGTTGTTTGGGTATACATACGTGAGTTACACACCATATTCTGCGCGATAAGCCCGCACCGCATCCAGATGGGGTGCTAACTCTGGCTGGCTGGCCACTTGCTCTTCGAGGTAGCTAATCAGATCGTTTAGGGTAATGATGGCAATCACCTGACAACCATAATCACGCTCCACTTCCTGAATCGCTGACAACTCGCCTTGGCCGCGCTCCATACGGTTCAACGCGATCATCACCCCAGCCAGCGATGCCTGATTCGCAGCAATGATTTCCATCGATTCACGGATCGCGGTACCGGCGGTGATCACATCATCCACCAGCATGACGCGGCCTTGCAGCGCACTACCGACCAGATTGCCGCCTTCGCCGTGGGTTTTGGCCTCTTTGCGGTTAAAGCAATACGGCACATCGCGATCGTAGTGATCGGCCAGCGCCACGGCGGTGGTGGTGGCAATCGGAATACCCTTGTACGCAGGGCCAAACAGCAAATCAAACTCGACGCCTGATTCATTCAGCGCTGCCGCATAAAAGCGCCCCAGCTGCGCTAAATCACGACCGGTGTTAAACAGCCCAGCGTTGAAGAAGTACGGGCTCTTGCGACCGGACTTGAGGGTAAACTCACCAAAACGCAGTACCTGCTTGCGCAGGGCAAATTCAATAAACTCACGCTGATAGGCTTTCATGCTCTTTCCTTGTTACCGGTTACGATGTTGATGTGATGCACGGCCACAGCCACCTGTCGGCGCTGCGCCTGAATAATTCATTACACATTTAAAAAACAGCTATCGCGCTGTTTGCTAGATCTAATGCGGCACATCGGCCATAGGCCCCGATATACCAGAGCTCGATTTATCCGGCCGCTATTTATCAGACATAGCAACAGGCGAAAAAAAAGCGGCTATCAAGCCGCTTTTCTTATTATTCGCTAAGCGCCGCTTTCTGCGCGGCGATAATGTCGGCAATGCCGGCCTTGGCCAGCGCCAGCAAGCTGAGCAACTCCTCATGGGAGAATGGCTCGCCCTCGGCGGTGCCTTGTACTTCAATCATGCGGCCATCTTCCATCATCACCACATTCATATCCGTTTCGGCGGCGGAGTCTTCCACGTACTCCAGATCGCACAGCGCTTCGCCATCCACGATGCCCACCGACACCGCAGCCACCATCCCTTTCATTGGATTGGCTTTCAGCGCGCCTTTAGCCACCAGCGCGTTCAACGCATCGGCCAGAGCCACACAAGCACCAGAGATCGAGGCGGTGCGGGTGCCACCGTCAGCTTGGATCACATCGCAATCCAGAGTGATGGTGTATTCACCGAGCGCGGTCAGGTCTACCGCCGCACGCAATGCGCGCGCTATCAGACGCTGGATTTCCATGGTACGGCCGCTTTGCTTGCCTTTGGCCGCTTCACGCTGGTTACGGGTGTGAGTCGAGCGTGGCAGCATGCCGTACTCGGCGGTGACCCAGCCCTGTCCTTTGCCTTTGAGGAAACGAGGGACGCCTTCTTCCACGGTCGCGGTGCACAGCACTTTCGTTTCACCGAACTCCACCAGCACCGAACCTTCGGCATGTTTGGTGAAATTGCGGGTCAGGGTAATCGGTCGAACCTGCGAAGCCAGTCGGTTTGCCGGGCGCATCGCGTCCTCCTTAATCGGGAATCAGGTATCAGGGGAAATCGTTTGACCGCGCATTATACGGATTTGTGGCGCCGATGCCTAATCCCGCGCGGAGATTGGCACTGACGCCTTAGAGCCACTGGGTTATAATCGCCTGACATTCATATTGATGACGAGATACACGCGCATGATCCGTAGTATGACAGCCTTCGCTCGCAACGAAGTTAAAGGCGACTGGGGCACCGCCGCCTGGGAGATCCGTTCCGTAAACCAGCGCTATCTGGAAACTTACCTGCGCCTGCCGGAGCAGTTTCGTTCTCTGGAGCCGGTACTGCGTGAGCGTATCCGTCAGCGTTTGACCCGCGGGAAAGTAGAGTGCGCGTTGCGCTTTGATGCCAACCCAGCCGCGCAAAGCACCCTGACCATTAATGAAGAGCTGGCGCGTCAGCTGATGGCCGCCGCAAAGTGGGTACAACAAACCAGTGGTGAAGGCACCATCAATCCTCTGGAAGTGCTGCGCTGGCCGGGCGTTATGGCCGCCGCCGAACAAGATCTGGATGCGATTTCTGCCGCGCTGATGGCTGGCTTTGAACAAGCGATGGATGAGTTTGTTGCCGCCCGTGAACGTGAAGGTAGCGCACTCAAAACACTGATTGAGCAGCGTCTGGATGGCGTCAGCGCCCAAGTGGCGATCGTGCGTAGTCACATGCCGGATGTGCTGCAGTGGCAGCGTGAGCGTCTGCAAAGCAAGATGGAAGATGCGCAAGTGCAGGCCGACAACAACCGTCTGGAGCAAGAGCTGGTACTGCTGGCCCAGCGTCTGGATGTGGCCGAAGAGCTCGACCGCCTCGAAGCACACGTGAAAGAAACCCGCGCTATTTTGAAAAAGAACGAAGCCGTGGGCCGTCGTCTGGACTTCATGATGCAAGAGTTCAACCGCGAAGCGAACACCTTGGGCTCAAAATCCATCAATGCTGAAATCACCGGTTGCAGCGTCGAGCTGAAAGTGCTGATTGAGCAGATGCGCGAGCAAATTCAGAATATCGAATAAGCCAAGCTGTTTTCATATACCCCAAAAAAGCGCCAGTAAGGGCGCTTTTTTATTTCCCGTAAGACAACCTATTCATAATTGCCCCTATTCATCATCCCCCCAAATAGTGCGCCGATAAAACGCAATAAACGTGAGCAAAACTCAACACTAAAATCTAAGCCAAAACCGCATTTTGACCGCCCGTTTTTTAAAACATTCCCACCCGAGAACATTAATTTTTCTGGCCTCACTCTGCCGGCTATTGAGTTGTAAATTTTGCCGCTACGCCGGAAACACCTTTAATGCAGCAACACTGCATAGCCCCAGCTTGATAAATAAAGCACTTGGTAAAAAGCGTGAGCTAATTAGGCTATTCATCCTGCATAAATCCAAAAATGCGAGCCATTATCAGTCAAATATCGACATGCAGGGTTACAGTCCGACATCAATATTCGCGTGCAGCTAAGCAACCGAGCGCATACATTCTCGCCGTTGCCAACACCGAGCGATCGCCGTGTTCGCAACCTCGCAAGAAGACGTAAAAGTAAGAAGAGCAGTTTTATTTAACAATAATATTTCGCATAAGGCTTCAAAGATGAAAAAGATTTACTTAACCGCCGTTGCCGCCGTATTTAGTCTGTCTTCCGCCATGAGCTTTGCCGCCACTGGCTCAGAGAAAATGCCAGAAAAAGCGCCAGCCCATACGACGCATCACAGCGCGGTGGTAAAACACCACAAAACCGCCACACATAAAAAAGTGCATCAAGCCAAACTGAATACCGTCGCGGCAAAAAAATAAGCCTCGTGGCTCACGGGATAATTTGACGCCCTGACTTCTTGTTGATAGCACACACACTAAGAACGTTAATAAGGCGACTCTCATCATTATTACTATCATGTAGTGATGCTATGTAGAGTCACCTTTTAACTGCGCTAAGCGCCTCATTAAATACAAACCATGACGGCGTTTAGAACATAGCCGCAAATGATACTTCAATGGCCTTAATGACCGCCCTAACCCGCGCGGCATGCTGCACATCACGATGCATCACTAACCACACCTCATAAGGCTTTTGTAACTGCCTTTCTGGCCAAACACGCACCAAGCCGACTTGCTCGGCCAGCGGTACCGCAATTTCACCTAGCCCCAATCCCGTCATCAGCGCGTGACGCAGCATTAAGCTGGTGTTAACGCCAGCGGCAATTTTCGCCCTATCCGCCGGTTCATCAAGCATCGTTAGCGAGCGAGAATTCTGCCAATGTGGCTCGTAAACCACCAGCGAATGGCCCGCAAAACCATTGCCTTGCTCAGGCATTCCTTGGCGGGCCAAATACTCGGCCGAGGCATACAAGCCTATCGGCCAAGAGGCCAGTTTACGAATGATCAGATCGGGATTGGTTGGTTTCACCGAGCGGATTGCAATATCAGCCTCACGCAAGGTCAGATTGGCCACCTGTGTCGAAGTATTGAGGATCACCCTGATATCTGGATGATGCCGATGTAACTCACGCAGCGCAGGCAGTAAAAAATCGATACCGAGCGTATCGGTGGTCGCAACATTCACCTCCCCCACTAACCGGTTATCCACCCCTTGAGCGGCTCGGACAAAATCCATAGCAGCCAACTCCATCTGCTCGGCACTGGCTAATACCGTCTCTCCCACAGGGGTCAACACATAGCCTTGCGAGGTGCGCAAAAACAATGTGGCCGCCAATCCATGCTCCATCGCCGCAATACGCCGACCTATCGTCGCTTGATCAACCCCCACGACACGCGCCGCAGCGCGCAAACTCCTTTCACGATATAGCGCTAGAAAAATCTTGGCATCATCCCAATTCATTACATCTCCTCGTCAAGATGCATTTTTGCATTATCGGTTAGGGCTAATACTGCGTTTATTCATCGGTGGTTTCTACTATCTTCGTCTACCAACGAGATCCCGTTACCGCGGTCGAATTACTATCGGAGCACACTATGTACCCACAATCGCATCCACAATCTTTTACTCTTCCTGCCACGATGTACGCCGTAGAAATTACCCAGCCGGGCGGACCTGATGTCTTGCAATTAACCACTCGCCCGACACCACAACCCAAAAGTGATGAAGTGTTGATTCGCCATTATGCTGCGGGGATCAATGGTCCTGATGTTATGCAACGCAAAGGGTTGTATCCGGCACCGGCCGGTGTCACCGATATTCCAGGATTAGAGGTATCTGGGATCATCGTGGCCAAGGGCGATCGCGTCTCTCATCTCAATATCGGAGATAAGGTCGCGGCGCTGATCCCAGGCGGTGGATATGCACAATACAGTGTTGCCCACGAAAGCAATACGATGCCGCTTCCTGCTGGAATGAGTTTTGTCGATGCCGCCGCATTACCTGAAACATTGATGACCGTATGGACCAATATGTTTGAACGGGGTCAATTTAAACCCGGTGATACCATTTTGATTCATGGTGGTGCGTCAGGCATTGGCACTACAGCGACCATGCTCGCTAAAGCTTTTGGTGCGGCCAAAATCATTACCACGGTGGGTTCACCGGAAAACAGAGATGCCAGCCTAAAGCTCGGTGCCGATGTCGCCATACTTTATAAAGAAGAGGACTTCGTTGATGCCGTACTCCATGCCACTGATGGCCATGGGGCCGACATCATTCTCGATATTATTGGGGGTGATTATGTTGCGCGTAACTATGCCGCTGCCGCCATGCATGGACGTATCATCCAAATCGGCATCGTAGCGGGCGCCGCTCGCCAACTGGATCTGTTCCCGTTACTGCAAAAAAGGCTTACCCATACAGGTTCAACGCTGCGCTCGCGTACTCCACAAGAAAAAGCGGCACTGATTGCGCAATTAAAACAACACGTATGGCCACTGCTCGAAAGCGGACAAGTTAAACCACAAATTTATCAGACCTTCCCTCTGCATGAGGCGGCGGCCGCGCATCAATTGCTCGACTCAGGGCGTCATTTTGGCAAGATCGTCTTCGACTTTGGAGCTCTTACAGACCACACGTCACTACCGTGCACCGATAAAGCTATATGCTAAAAAAAGCCCCGCCGGGTGGCGGGGAAAAATAGCCTGTTGAATCAGGCCACATACTCATTGGTAGAGATCATGCTCATGGGCAGACTGCGCTGCGTGAATAGGGGTCACTCAACACGGTCATGTAATGCTGCGCCCGCGGATTGGATCACCTTCTGATACCAGAAGAAGCTGTCTTTACGGATCCGGCGCAAGGTGCGTGGCGACTGCTCATCTCGATCCACATACACGAAGCCGTAGCGTTTTTGATAGCCATTGAGCCAACTCAAAATATCGGTAAATGACCAAGCGCAGTAGCCGAGTAGCTGCACGCCATCTTGCATCGCTTGCTGACAAGCCACCAGGTGACTGCGCAAGTAATCGATGCGGTAGTCATCGTGGATCTGGTCATCCGCTTCCAGCTTATCGAACTCACCCAGACCGTTTTCGGTGATCATCATCGGCAAGTGATAGCGCGAGGCCAAACGGCGCAGCGCAATGCGCAGACCGGTCGGATCGATGGCCCAGTCCCAGTTACTGGTTTCCAGATGTGGGTTCGGCGTGGTGCGGTATAGCCCCGGCACACCGCTAGATGGCGTGGTGCCTTTGCGCCCGGTGTTATTGATGCGCTGCAGCGTCTGCCCATCGAGCGGGTTATCGGTATAGGTCAGGGTATAGTAGTAATTGACCCCGATATAATCCGGCTTACCTTCGGCCAATAGCTCTAAATCACCCGGTAAAATCTGCGGCGCTTCACCGCGCTCATGCAGCCACGCCAGTGAAGCCTGTGGATAGCGGCCATAGCAATATGCATCCAGCCACCAGTAGTTAGTCATCTCTTCGGCGTTTTCATAAGCCAGAATATCTGCTGGCGCCGCCGAGGCCGGATAGGCCGGCGAATAGGCAAAGCTAGGGCCAATCAAACCGTTCGGCACATGCTGGCGAAACGCTTTGATCACGGTGGCATTGGCTAAAAACGCAATATGGTTGGCGGCAAAGAAGCGCTTTCTATCTTGCACCGCTGGCGGATGGGCTCCCAGCAAGTAGGCATTAGTCAGATTAAAATTCTGCTCATTGAGCGATACCCAATATTTCACTTTGTTAGCAAAGCGGCGGTACAGCGTTACGCAATAGTGCTCAAAATCGGCAATGATGCGCCGATCTTCCCAGCCACCGTATTCATCTTGCAGCGCCTGTGGCAGATCCCAGTGATATAAGGTCAGCACCGGCTCAATGCCGTGCGCCAGCAACGCATCAATCAGGCGCTCATAAAACGCCAAACCGGCTTCATTCACCGCACCGCGTCCGGTCGGGAAAATGCGTGGCCAGCTGACCGAGAAACGGTAGGCTTTCAGGCCCATTTCGGCCATCAGCGCCACATCTTCTTCCATGCGATGATAGTGATCGACCGCCACATCGCCATTACTGCCTTGAAACGTGGTACCGGGAATTTTGGTGAACAGATCCCAGACCGATGGCCCTTTGCCATCTTCATTCCACGCCCCTTCCACTTGATAGGCGGCGGAGGCGGCGCCCCACAGAAAATCGGTGGCAAACGGCTGCAGGTGAGAGTGATGCATTCAAAAGCTCCTTGTCACAGTGCGGTCACAGTACGGATCGTGCTTGGCAATAAGCATCGCCCAGACCTACAATTCCGTCCAATGACATTTAATCTGCTTTTTCATTCCACAGAGGAATGATGGGGGAAGCTATGGAACTGCGCGATCTGCGAGCCTTTGTCACCTTAAGCGATGTCCTGCATTTTAGTCAGGCCGCCGAACGGCTGCACATTACCCAATCGGCGCTCAGCAAGCAGATTAAACGTCTGGAGCAAGCGCTCGGCGGCGCATTACTGGCCCGCAGTGCCGGAGCTACCACGCTTACCCCACTTGGACGGGCATTGCTGGATGAAGCGCGCGACATCGTGCGCCGCAGTGAGCAATTACCGCTGACCGCCCAAGATGTGCTGGCCGGCAACCGAGGCCTGCTGCGAGTCGGCTTTGGTGTGGCGACCAATCGTCTGGTACCGGCGGCGGTGGCGCGCTTTCGCCGTGAGCGGCCACTGGTCAATATTGAACTGCACGATCTGTCCACCCATCACCAAATCTTAGCCTTAAGCGAAAATCGTCTCGATCTGGGGTTTTGTCGTCTACCCGCCCCGCGCGGATGGTATGCCATGCCGGTGGTACAAGCCCATTTTGTGGCCGTGCTGCCGGCTGACTACCCGCCCATCCACGCCTTAGATGAGCTGGCTGCCTACCCGCTGGCGATGTTACGTCGCGATCGCGCGCCTTCTTTTTACGACAACTTGATGCACTATTTGGCGCAAAGCGGGCTACGTTTTCAGCGCCTGCATTATTTGAATGATTTTGCGGCCGGAATTGCCACCGCCGCCGCCGGGATTGCATGGACTATTTTGCCCTCGTCCACTTTGGTCGATCATCCGGCGGTGCGGGTATTGCCCCTGACCGAGCCAGCGGCATGCTGGACAATCGGACTCGTTTGCCCAGCCGCGCCGACCACGCCATTGCTGCAAGAATTTTGCCGCACGGTGGCCAAGTTCAGTGAGATCCGCTAACCCATCGCCCTCACCGTGGCGCGTACCCAAGCCAGTGTGATGCACCCCGCAGCTTGCACTCGACGCGCCCGATTAACCGCACGAAATGTCGCTTAATTTCACAGAATTTACATTCTGGCTATGATAAGCACGACTCGGTCACAAAATAGAACATTGTGCTTTCAGATTTCGCCTGCGACGCCGCTAGCCAAGATGATCAGTAATCCGTCCGCGCCGTATGCAGGAGCAATCAGGAAGCACGCCTATGAAGACGCTATCACTCAAACACAAAATTCTCCTTTCGGTCACTCTGGCGCTGACGCTGGTGATCGCCTTGTTATCTTGGCGCAGCTACTCAGCGCAAAAAGCCATTTTGTTGCAAGATGCGCAAGAACAAACCGAGCGTCTGGGCATTCAGCAAGCGGAGCGCATTCGCGATTGGCTGTCAGCACGGCGTGACGCGATTCAGGCGATGGCCGGTAAAATCTCCGCCCAACCCCTGACGGTACTGCAACAAGCGCAAAACTCCGGTCGCTTCCAGCTGACCTACTTCGGTCAAGCCGATGGCGTGATGCATGATTCTGACCCGAGCGTAGATCGAACCAATTACGATCCGCGCTCACGTCCGTGGTATCAGGAAGCCAGCCAACAGGGCAAGATGATCACCACCAAACCCTATCTGGGGGTAGGAGATGAAGGCACTATCTTGACCATTGCCCAGCCGGTTAACACTGGCCTGGTCAGTGGGGTCGTGGGCGGCGATCTGGCGATTAACGCGATCGTGCAAGATATCAGCAAGATGGTGCTGCCGGCCGACGGTTTTGCCATTTTGATGCACAAAGACGGTACGGTGATCGCGTATAAAGATGCGGCCAAGGCGATGCGCTCCGCTTCGGAAATCGATAACGATCTGAATAACCAAACCATCGAACAGAGCAAAAACGGCCACACCCTGACGCCGCTGTATTTCGAGCAAGAGCAGCGCGATAAGCTGGTGTGGGCTACCAACATTCCCGATACCGATTGGGAGCTGGTGTTGGTGCTGGATAAAGACACGCTGGAAGCTCCGCTGCAAAACCTGCTGTTGACCCAACTGGGGCTGGCACTGCTGGTGTTGGTCGGTAGCATTGTGGCTATCTCATACCTGATTGGCGTGCTGCTCGGCCCACTGGGTAACGTAGCGCGCGCGCTGGCACGCATTGCCGACGGTAACGGCGACCTGACCCAACGCATTGTGGTTAACACCCAAGATGAAGTCGGCCAACTGGCGGACAGCTTCAACCGCTTTGTCGGCAGCCAACATCAACTGATCACCCACATCCGCGCCTTGGCCACCGAATTGAACGCCGATGCCGAGCGTAGCTTGGTCATCAACCAAGAAGCGGTCAGCGAATTACAGCGCCAGCAGCAAGACGTCACCATGGTCGCCACCGCCGTGACCGAAATGGCCAGTGCCACCCAAGAGATTGCCAACAGCGCCGAGCAAACGGCCACTGCCGCCCAGCAATCCACTGCCAGCAGCGAGCAAGGTAAAGTGCTGGTGAATAAGACCCGTCAGTCCATCAATAATCTGGCCGATGAAGTCAGTGAAGCCACCGAAGTGATCGGCGCGCTGAGCCAGCATGCGCAGGCGATTTCCGGTATTTTGTCGACCATTCAAGGCATTGCCGAGCAAACCAACCTGCTGGCACTGAATGCGGCGATTGAAGCGGCGCGTGCCGGAGAGCAAGGGCGTGGTTTTGCGGTGGTAGCTGACGAAGTGCGGGTGTTGTCGCGCCGCACCCAAGACTCCACGCAGGAGATCCACTCCACCATCGATACCCTGCAGCAAACCACCGCCCGCGCAGTGAGTCTGATGCAAACCAGTCAGGCACTGGCCGGTAACAGTGTGGAGGATGCCGATGCCGCGGCGCGAGCGTTGGAAGAGATCACTCATGCGGTAGCGCTGATTTCCGATATGGCCAGTCAGATTGCCACCGCCGCCGAGGAGCAAACCCAAGTGACGGGGGAAATCACTCAGAACACCACCGCGATTAAAGATGTGACCGACGAGATCACCGCCGCGGCCATGCGCGATCTGGATCAGGCGCAAGCCCTGAAAGGTCGCGCCAGCAATCTGAGCCAGCAAGTATCGACCTTTATTTTATAACGGGTATTTTATAGCGGTTATTTTATAACTGCTGTTATCACTGCTTTTATCGCCAGAAGTTGGCTCTATTAGCGGCATAAATCAGGGCGACCGGTGTCGCCCTGATTTATTTTCTTTTGGCAGAACTCAAATGCCGCCTTGATATTCAACTTTATTCTTATCGCTACAGAACATATCCGATATAACACATCCAAAAATAACCTCCCCCTATTTTTAGGGTTGGCCTACTGTTAATAACCCACCGACCAAACCACGCAGACAAAAAATAAATTTACTGCCAAGCATTTAATAAAATAGCGCCGAATAATTAATGAGTTAAAATAATTATTGGTGTGATAAATGGCCTTATTTTTGTTAGCACACCTGTAACCAATGGTATCTAACTACGCCAAACCAATAAAAACAGAAACTGACTTTTTCATTCATCCCGCATTCAGAAAATTGGCGTTATGATTCATTCCATCGTTAAGCAACACCTATCGTTATGACGGATACCGCGTATCCCGCTCACTGAGTTGTTAGCTTAACTTAATTGGCTTAACCATCTACCGAGGTCGTTATGAACAAAATGCTGAAATTCGTATTACCACTGGCGCTGTTTTCTGCTCTGTCTGCGGCCCCGGCCATGGCAGCCTATACCGGTACTCCAGCCGCAGCTCAAGTCAGCGTAAAAGATCTGGCTAACCAGAAAAATGATGCGTGGGTAACCCTGCAAGGCAAACTGGTTTCTCAAGTTAGCCATGACAAATACCTGTTCTCTGACGGCAGCGGCGAAATCCAAGTCGAGATCGATCAGAAAGTGTGGAATGGCGTGAATGCCGGCCCGAACGACACCGTAAAAATTACTGGCGAATACGATCGCGAATGGGGCATGGATAAAAACAAAGTGGATGTGAAATCCATCTCGTTAGTGAAATAATTTTGTTCAGCCGCCTAAGCAACGCGTCTTAGGTGGCTGTATTTGCATGCCTAGATGCGCCATCTTCGCTGTATCCCTTTCCGATAACAGTTTCAGATAACCTCTTCAGATAACACGCGTTCACTGAGCACCGCTCTCTATTCACGCAACGCCTCATTCATGAGGCTAACGCAGATCCTGACAATCCTGACGACAGCCTGAGCAATTTGGGCTAAAATGATCGTTTACCCGCCGTCAGTTGCCGCTCGGTTAGCCGTAAGGCACCGCCGCACACTGACAGCCTGTCGTCCCGTAATCCCCGGCCTTTGCCCGTATAGCGGCGGTCACCGACTTCACTGCTCGGCACCCGTACCGGGGTACCTGTAACTGGATGCCTGTAACCGTATACCTGCAACTGTATAGTGACATTATGCCCAAAGGTACTCTGTATATTGTTTCCGCTCCGAGCGGTGCTGGTAAATCCAGCCTTATCAATGCATTGCTGAAAACTCACCCAACCTACGACATGCAGGTTTCGGTGTCGCACACCACCCGTGAGCCACGTCCGGGCGAGAATAATGGTGAGCATTACCACTTTATCAGCGTGGATGAATTCAAAGCGCTGATTGAGCAGCAAGCGTTTTTAGAATACGCGGAAGTATTTGGTAACTATTACGGTACTTCCCGCCCGACCATCGAGAAAGTGTTGGATCAGGGCATCGATGTCTTCTTGGATATCGACTGGCAAGGTGCGCGTCAGGTGCGTGAGCAAATGCCACAGGCACGCAGCATTTTCATCCTGCCACCGTCACGGGAAGAGCTGGAGCGCCGCCTGCGTGGCCGCGGTCAGGACAGCGATGACGTGATCGCCAAGCGCATGGCCAAAGCGGTCAGCGAGATGTCGCATTACGATGAGTATGACTATCTGATCGTGAACGACGATTTCGATCAAGCGCTGGTTGATCTGAAGAACATTATCCGCGCCGAGCGCCTCAAACGAGAGCGTCAGGGGCTGCGCCACGGTGCGATGATCAGCAAATTGTTGGCAGAGTAAGCTCGGATTGAGTATCATTTCTAGTCATTTGTCTTTTCCCTATTGGATCCATTGGAGTCGTTCATGGCCCGCGTAACCGTACAAGACGCCGTTGAGAAAGTTGGTAACCGTTTTGACCTGGTACTGGTCGCTGCACGTCGTGCGCGTCAGATGCAAACCCAGGGTAAAGATCCGCTTGTCCCGGAAGAGAACGACAAGTACACCGTGATCGCCCTGCGCGAGATCGAAGATGGTCTGATCAACGCTGACATTCTGGATGCCCGTGAGCGTCAAGAACAGCAGGAGCAAGAAGCGGCTGAACTGCAAGCTGTTGCAGCCATCGCTGAAGGCCGTCGTTAATTCTGTTACAGAGTGCGCCTTAAGCCTTGTATTTATTTGAGAGCCTGTACCAAGTTGCACAGCGCTACCTGCCTGAGGATCAGATAGATCGCCTCAGGCAGGCATTTATTGTTGCGCGTGATGCACACGAAGGACAAACCCGCTCCAGCGGGGAGCCTTACATCACCCATCCGGTGGCGGTGGCCTGTATTCTGGGCGAAATGCACCTTGATCACGAAACCTTGATGGCAGCCCTGCTGCATGACGTGATTGAAGACACCGATATTACCCATCAGGATCTGCAAGAGCGGTTTGGCAAAAGCGTGGCCGAGCTGGTCGAGGGCGTGTCCAAACTCGATAAGCTCAAATTCCGCGATAAGAAAGAAGCCCAAGCCGAAAACTTTCGCAAAATGATCATGGCGATGGTGCAAGACATCCGCGTCATTTTGATCAAGCTGGCCGACCGTACGCACAACATGCGCACCTTGGGCTCATTGCGCCCCGATAAACGTCGGCGTATTGCGCGCGAAACGCTCGAAATCTATAGCCCGCTGGCCCACCGTCTGGGTATTCATCACCTGAAGACCGAGCTGGAAGAGCTGGGTTTTGAAGCCCTGTACCCGAATCGTTTTCGCGTCCTCAAAGAGGTGGTGAAAGCGGCGCGTGGCAACCGTAAGGAGATGATCCAAAAGATCTTATCCGAAATTGACGGTCGCCTACGTGAAGTGGGGATCAGCGCCAAAGTCAGCGGACGAGAAAAACACCTGTACTCCATCTACAACAAAATGCGGCTCAAAGAGCAGCGTTTTCACTCGATCATGGATATCTATGCCTTTCGGGTGATCGTCAAAGATGTCGACAGCTGTTACCGCGTGCTCGGTCAAATGCACAGCTTGTACAAACCGCGCCCAGGTCGCGTCAAAGATTACATTGCCATTCCCAAAGCCAACGGCTACCAATCCCTGCACACCTCGATGATCGGCCCGCACGGCGTACCGGTTGAGGTGCAGATCCGTACCGATTATATGGATCAGATGGCAGAGATGGGGGTGGCGGCCCATTGGGCCTACAAACAGCAAGGCGAGTCGGTCTCGACCGCACAAATCCGCGCCCAGCGCTGGATGCAAAGCTTGCTGGAGCTGCAACAAAGTGCCGGTAACTCGTTTGAGTTTATCGAGAGCGTGAAATCCGATCTGTTCCCCGATGAGATTTACGTGTTCACGCCGGAAGGCCGCATTGTCGAGCTGCCGGCAGGCTCCACACCGGTGGACTTTGCCTACGCGGTGCATACCGATATCGGCCACACGTGTGTTGGCGCACGGGTTGATCGCCTGCCATTCCCGCTGTCGCAAGCCTTAAGCTCGGGGCAAACGGTGGAAATTATCACCGCACCGGGTACCCGACCGAACGCCGCGTGGCTCAACTTTGTGGTCAGCTCCAAAGCGCGGGCCAAAATCCGCCAGATGCTGAAAAACCTCAAACGCGATGACTCGGTCAGCCTTGGCCGCCGTCTGCTCAATCACGCCTTAGGCAGCGTGAAACTGCAAGATATTGCCCCAGAGAAAGTCAAACGCGTGCTGGATGACCTGAAACTGCACACGCAAGATGACCTGCTGGCCGAAATAGGCCTCGGTAATGCCATGAGCGTGGTGATTGCTCGCCGTTTGCAACAGGAAGTCAGTGAGCCGCAACCGGAGCCAAGCGGAAAAGCCTTACCGCACAAAAAGCTGCCGATCCGCGGTGCCGATGGCATTTTGCTGACCTTTGCTAAGTGCTGCCGACCGATTCCGGGCGATCCGATCATTGCCCACGTCAGCCCAGGTAAAGGCTTGGTGATCCACCATGAGTCTTGCCGCAATATTCGTGGCTATCAGAAAGAGCCGGAAAAATTCATGGCCGTCGAGTGGGATAAATCCGCCGCTAGCCAAGAGTTTATTACCGAGATCAAAGTCGAGATGGTGAACCATCACGGCGCGCTCGCTGATTTGACCGCGGTGATTGCCACCACTGAGTCCAATATTTACAACCTGACCACCGAAGAGCGCGATGGCCGCGTGTACAACATTTTCATCCGGTTAAGCGCACACGACCGGGTTCACTTGGCCAACATCATGCGCAAAATCCGGGTAATGCCGGATGTCATCAAGGTCAGCCGTAACCGTTACTGATTAATCATGACTCCAGAACGTTTTCAACGGATCCAACAGATGCTGGCCTTGCGCCAGCCTGATCTGACTGTCTGCATGGAACAAGTGCACAAGCCGCACAATGTGTCGGCGGTGATCCGTACCGCCGATGCGGTCGGCGTACACGAAGTGCATGCGGTATGGCCAGGCGATCGGATGCGCTCGTTGGTGTCTACCGCCGCCGGTAGCAACAACTGGGTGGAGATCCGCACTCACCGCACCATTGGCGCGGCAGTCGGCCATCTCAAAGCGCAAGGCATGCAAGTGCTGGCCACCCACCTGTCCGATAAAGCGGTGGATTTTCGCAGCATCGATTACACCCGCCCAACCTGTATTTTGCTTGGTCAGGAAAAAACCGGCATCAGCGAAGAAGCACTGGCGTTAGCCGATCACCAGATCATCATCCCGATGGTTGGTATGGTGCAGTCGTTGAATGTGTCGGTGGCCTCGGCTCTGATTTTGTACGAAGCCCAACGTCAGCGTCAGCTGGCGGGCATGTATGACAGCAGCGCCGCCAGTCGCCTGAGCGAAGAAGAGCAGCAACGTTTGCTGTATGAAGGCGGCTATCCGGTAATTGCCAAAGTGGCGCGCCGCAAAGGGCTGCCAATGCCGCAGATTGACCAATACGGTGAAATCGTGGCGCCGCCCGAGTGGTGGGCGGCGATCCAGGCGGCGGATAACTAAGTGATGCGCGGGCGTCTGCTCGATGCACTGCCGCTGACCGCCCTGTCTGGGGTGGGCAGCAGCATGGCCGGTAAGCTGGATAAGCTTGGCCTGCACTCGGTGCAGGATCTGCTACTGCACCTGCCACTGCGTTATGAAGACCGTACCCGCATCACGCCGATTGCCGGCTTGCTCCCGCTGGTGCATGCCAAAGTTGAAGGCACCATCCAAAGCTGTGAGTTAACCGGTGGTCGGCGGCGTATGCTGCTGTGCCGGATTAGTGATGGCTCTGGCATCCTCAGTTTGCGCTTTTTCCACTTCACCGCGGCGATGAAAAACTCGCTGGCGGTGGGGCGTCGCATCAGTGTCTTTGGTGAAGTCAAACGTGGGCAAATTGGCCCCGAGATGATGCATCCCGAATATCGCCTGCTCGGTGAGCAAGCCGACAGCAGTGTCGAAGAGACGCTCACCCCAGTGTATCCGGCGACCGAAGGGCTCAAGCAAGCCAGCTTACGCAAACTCACCGATCAAGCGTTAGCGATGCTCGATAGCGTCGCCATCCCCGAGTTACTGCCCGACAGTCTCAATCATCGCCAGATGAGCATTGTGCAGGCGTTACACCTGCTGCATCGGCCCACGCCCGATATCAGCGCCGAGGCGCTCGAGCATGGTCGCCATCCGGCGCAGCAGCGCTTGATCCTCGAAGAGCTGTTAGCCCATCACCTGAGCATGCTGCAAGTCCGCGCCGGTACCCAAGCGCATCAAGCGCCGAGCTTACCGCCATGTCAGCAGGCCGCGTTGTATCAGCAGTTTCTGGCCGCCTTGCCGTTTTCGCCTACCGGTGCCCAACAGCGGGTAGTGCTCGAAATCGCCACCGATTTGGCCAAAGCGCAGCCGATGATGCGTTTGGTGCAAGGGGATGTGGGCTCCGGTAAAACCTTGGTGGCCGCTCTGGCGGCGTTGCAAGCCATCTGCGCCGGTCAGCAAGTGGCCTTGATGGCACCGACCGAGCTATTAGCCGAGCAGCACGCCACCACCTTTCGCAGCTGGTTTGAGCCGCTAGGCATTCGGGTCGGCTGGCTAGCCGGCAAGCAAAAAGGCAAAGCGCGAATCGCGGAGCAACAAGCGATCGCCGATGGCGAGGCCATGATGGTGGTCGGCACCCATGCGCTGTTCCAGCAAGAAATTCACTTTGCTCGCTTGGGCCTCATTATCATTGATGAGCAGCACCGCTTCGGGGTGCATCAGCGTCTGACGCTGCGCGAAAAAGGGGCCAGCAACGGTCTGTATCCGCATCAGCTGATCATGACCGCCACCCCTATCCCGCGCACATTGGCGATGACCGCCTACGCCGATCTCGACACCTCGGTAATCGACGAACTCCCGCCCGGACGCACGCCGGTCACCACGGTTGCCATCCCCGATACCCGACGCGCCGATATCATTCGCCGCGTCAGCGATGCCTGCCAGCAAGAGCGACGTCAGGCCTATTGGGTCTGCACCCTGATTGAAGAGTCCGAGCAGCTCGAAGCGCAAGCCGCCGAAGACACCGCCGCAGATCTGCGTCTGCAATTACCGGCACTGCGCATCGGTTTGGTGCATGGCCGCATGAAAGCCGCCGAAAAGCAGGCGGTCATGGCCGAGTTCAAAGTCGGCGCGTTAGACTTACTGGTCGCCACCACGGTGATTGAAGTGGGGGTGGATGTCCCGAATGCCAGTTTGATGATCATCGAAAACCCTGAGCGACTGGGCTTGGCGCAGTTGCACCAGTTACGTGGCCGGGTTGGCCGTGGCGCGGTCGCCTCGCACTGCGTACTGCTGTACAAGACCCCACTCACCGCCACCGCGCAAAAGCGCTTGAGCGTGCTACGCGACAGTAACGATGGCTTCGTGATTGCCCAGCGCGATCTGGAAATCCGTGGCCCCGGGGAGCTATTGGGGACTCGGCAAACCGGTTTGGCTGAGTTTAAAATTGCCGACTTGCTGCGCGATCAAGCGCTGATCCCTGAGGTGCAAAAACTGGCCCGTCACCTGCACGAGCGCTATCCCGAGCACGCCGCCGCCTTAATCGAGCGCTGGCTGCCACGGCGAACCGATTACTCTCAGGCTTAATCTCGCGGCACACTGCGGTGTACTCCCGCATGCGCGCCAACTGGCTCGCCAGATAGTCCTCTGCGTTCTTGCACTGTATTTCCCGAGATATTCTCTGAGATATCCATCTCTATGCAGCCACACGCATGTCGCGGCAAAAAAGTTACCGCCATCACAAGCAAACGTTTGCTTTTTGGCGAAAGCTGGCTAAAATGCGCGCCATTATCTGCTTAACGTGCACACCAGCCAGTACTGAACTTACGGTTGCTTCCGCTATTACTGGAATAACTTATCGCCGGATAAGAGGAAAAGACGCATGACCTGCGCTCTTGCCCCCCGACACGATATGAAGGCGCAGACGCCGCCCCGATACCGAACGCACGACCACCCGCACGGCGAGCCATCGCCTTGGTCACAGCAGTTAACCGAATCCTTTTACTCTGACATTTTGGAATCAGCATGAGCTCACAAGCTATCGAAACGGAACACCTCGATACCACTCCTGCCAGCACTTCCCGCCGTAATCCGGATCTGGTTTACCGCCTTGACGACCGCCCGCCACTACCGCAAACCCTGTTTGCCGCCGGTCAGCATCTGCTGGCGATGTTCGTGGCCGTGATCACCCCGCCTCTGCTGATTTGTCAGGCGCTGGGCCTGCCTGCTGCCGATACCCAACGCATCATCAGCATGTCACTGTTTGTCTCCGGTCTGGCCTCCTTCCTGACCATCCGGACTTTAGGCCCGATTGGCTCCGGTCTGCTGTCGATTCAAGGCACCAGTTTCAACTTTTTAGGCCCGATCATCGCCGGTGGCTTAGCGCTCAAACAAGGCGGCGCCGACGTACCGACCATGATGGCGGCGCTGTTTGGCACCATCATTCTGGCCTCTTTTAGCGAAGTGCTGTTATCGCGCATTTTGCACCTAGCCCAAAAAGTGATCACCCCGCTGGTCTCCGGCATTGTGGTCACCTTAATTGGCCTGACGCTGATCCAAGTGGGGCTAGTCTCCATCGGTGGCGGCTATGGTGCGCTCGGCGATGGCAGCTTCGGTAACCCGAAAAACCTGCTGCTGGCCGGTACCGTGCTGGGCATTATCGTCCTGCTCAATCGTCAGCGTAATCCGTACCTGCGCGTGGCGTCACTGGTGATTGCCATGGGCGCGGGCTGCCTGCTGGCGTGGGCGCTGGATATGCTGCCAACCACCAGCCACGATGCACCGCTGCTGATGATCCCGACCCCGCTCTACTACGGTCTGAGTGTCGATTGGAGTTTGCTGCTGCCGCTGGTGCTGGTATTTCTGGTCACCTCACTGGAAGCGATTGGTGATATCACTGCCACCTCGGAAGTGTCCGAACAACCGGTGTGTGGCCCGGTCTACCTGCGCCGTATCAAAGGCGGCGTGCTGGCCGATGGCTTGAACTCCGCGCTGGCCGGCCTGTTCAACAGTTTCCCGAACTCCACCTTCAGCCAGAACAATGGCGTGATCCAAATGACCGGCGTAGCCAGCCGCTACGTGGGCTATGCCGTGGCCGCCATGCTGGCCCTGCTGGGTCTGTTCCCGGTTATCGCGACCTGGGTGCTGAGTATCCCTGAGCCGGTCTTAGGCGGCGCCACTATCGTGATGTTCGGCTCGATTGCCGCTGCCGGTGTGCGCATCATGGCCCGTGAACAACTTGATCGCCGCGCCGTGCTGATCATCGCGATCTCGTTAGCGATGGGGCTGGGTGTGGCGCAGCAGCCGCAAATTCTGCAGTTTGCCCCTGAGTGGCTAAAAAGCGTGCTGTCATCTGGCCTTGCCGCCGGTGGCCTGACCGCGATTGCCCTGAATCTGATCCTGCCTGCCGAACCACGCTGATCCCACCTCACCGGCCACGTCAGTGGCCGGTGTCTGTCACATCCGATGAACGTGATCTGTCTGACAAGTTATTGGGCTACCCTCTAGTAAGGCTGCTCGGAAACAGGCAGACTGCTATATCAGGCAGCCATCTGCTCATGGAGGAGTGATGACCGACAATTTCCGCCTGCTCAATCAGATCCTGCAACAACGCCGTCCAGAAGAGCTGTTATTGCTGGCTGCGTTACTAATCGAGCAAGATATGCTGCATCCGGCCTTACGCTGTCTGGAAAGCGCCCATCAGCAATTAGGACCGGTGCCCGAGCTGTTGCAGCACATGGCGCGCCTGCGTCAGCGCTGCGGCGGACTGACTATCGATTGGCTGCCCGAGACTGCCACTCCGCTCGCCACCGGCGCGGCCCGCCGTGACGCGGAGAAATGTAACGATCTGCTGTTATCCTGACGGCGGAGATCGTAATGGCGCGGACCCAAACGAGATGCATGGCCTATGAAATTACTGAGCAAATTTCTGTGCACCCTTCTGATTTTGCTGGCTCTGGCGCTGGTTCTCGCCTATGCCTTGCTGCAAACGCCAACCGGTGCTGGCTGGCTCAGTGATCTGCTCTCGCGCCGCAGTGGGTACCAGATAACCATTGCCGGCGTACAACACAGTCCGCTTAATCCTGCCGAAATTCGCCTACGTGAAGTGCGCCTCAGCCGTGGGAGTGAACCGCTGCTGGATGCCGGAACGGTCACCCTGCGCATGGGCTGGTACACCCTGACCCATCCGCGCCACTGGCAACAAATTCGCCTGCAAGACGGTGAACTGCGCCTACCGGCCGTATTACAGCCACAAACTCAACCTCCATTGCAAGCGCGCCAACTGCTGCTGCAAAACATGGCGCTCAGTACGCCACTCGATGGTCGTTTACTGGTGGCACATCCGGTCAGTGGCGGGATCACCCCGTTTATTCCCGGTCCCGGCGGCTGGCTCGGCGATGATTCACGCTTTGAACTCAGCGCCCAAAGCCTGACTTATGGCGAACTGGAATTGCAGCGGATGTTGCTGCGCGGCCGCTGGCAACAAGGTCGGTTACTGCTGCAAGATTTTGGTGCCGATATGCTGCAAGGCCAAATCAGTGGCCGCGGCGAGCGTAGCCGCGACGGCCACTGGAGTCTGCGCGATCTGCGTCTAACCCGCTTGCGCTTGCAAGATAACCGTCTGCCGCAAGTCCTCAGTCGTCTGTGGCAGCGTTTACCGGCCATCACCTTACACAATCTGGATCTGGTGGATGCGCGCTTTGAGGGCAATGATTGGTCGGTTAACGATCTGGACTTGAGCGCCGAAGACCTGCAACTCGGCCAAGGCCGCCTGCAATCCCGCGATGGCTTGCTCAGTCTGAATGCACTCGATCTGGTCTACCGCGATGTACACCTGCGCGATCCGGTACTCAAGCTGACCTTCATCCCTGATGGCATTACGCTGGATGATGTCAGCACCCGCTTTGAAAACGGACTGCTGCGCACCTACGGGCGTTGGAATGCCGCCCAACACAGCCTGCAGCTGGATGAAGTGGGGATCAGCGGTATTGAGTACACCCTGCCTGATAGCTGGCTGCACTGGCTCGCCCAACCGCTACCGAGCTGGCTGCAACAGCTGAATGTGCTGCGCCTCGATGTAAATAACAACTTACTGGTGGATATCCGTCCGCGTTTTCCTTTCCAGTTCACCGCGCTGGGTGCCAGTGGCAGTAACCTGCAACTGATCCGTGACCAGCACTGGGGGCTGTGGCAAGGCAGTCTACGTCTGAATGCTCGCGATGCCACCGTCAACAAAGTGGACTTACGCCACCTGCTGTTAGACCTGCAGGCACAAGACGGTCAGTTGACCTTGCATGAGCTGAGCGCCTTTGGTGGACAAGGTTTGTGGGAAGGGAGTGGCAACTTGCAGCAACAAGGGGCATGGCCGTTCACCTTAAGTCTCACCGGCCAGCAAGTGGCCTTAGATAGCCTGCAGCGCTGGGGTTGGTCAGCGCTGCCATTACGTGGCTTTGGTAATATTCATCTGGAACTGGCCAGCAGCGCACGTGCTCCAGAGCAAGGGTTACGCCCACTCAGTGGACAACTGACCGTCAGCGCCGAGCAAGCGATGCTGCAAAATACGGCGGCCGCCGGACTGTTTGCCGAAGCCAAAGCCGGTGACAACCCACGGCGCTGGTTGGATCTGAGCCAGCAAGAAGGGCAAATGACCTTGCTGCGTAATCTGCAACTGCGCCTGCGCGCCGCCGGAGGGATGGTGAACATTGAACAAGCCAGCGCCGCCGGTCAGCTTCCCTTTACCCTCACCGGTCGCTATGCGCGCACCGTCAGCACGCCAGATGCCGTCCAGAGCACCCAGTTGCAGCTGACGCTCTCCAATCCCGGCTTGTGTGAGCGCCTCATGCGCTACTGGCAATCCAGCACGCCATCGAACGCTGTCGCCGACGGTTCCGTAGCAGCCCCGCCGCTTCAAAGCAGCGTCGACGTCACGCCGTTACCGGCATGTGGTCCACAACCGGCCGGTAATACCAAATAAGTCCCGACGAACACCGCGCCGGGACTGTCATCCGACAGCAACCGCACTTTCATCTGAACGCGAGCCTTGCGTCCGCGCCCTAAACGATCCAAATCACCGCCCAAATCGTTCAAATCGGCCACCGCCCGTGGTCGATTGCCCACCGGATGCGGATAGCGAATATGGGCATCGGCCAGAATAATCTCACCACCCAGATTACGCTCACGCAGCAGCAACCAAATCAAGCCCCAGCCGGTTAAGGTCGCCAGCGAGAACAGGCTTCCGGCAAACACGCTGTCATACGGGTTTTGATTAGCCGCCAGCGGCAAGCTGGTTTCAAAGCACTGGCCGGTGTACTGCATGATTTTGATCCCCATCTTTTCACTGATCGGGATCGACTGATACCACGCCTGTTGTAGCTGCAAACACCAATCTGGACGGTGCAAGATAGTCTCGAGGTCGGCCAGCGGCTTGATCATCAGAAAATGGCGCACCGGCGTGCTGCTGGCGGTCTGCAACTCCCCCTGATTCTGGTAGCCCAGTTGGGTGAAAAAGGCCACCGCCTCTTCGCGTGCACTACATACCACGCGCCGCGCGCCTTCTTGCCGTGCCACCGACTCCAGCGCCATGGCCACCAACGTGCCCAAACCGCGCCCGCGTAAATCGGGATGCACCGCCATAAAACGGATCGCCGCCTCATCATCGGCATTGATATAGACCCGCCCGATGGCCACCGGATTATCGTGCTCATCCACCACCATCTGGTGGTGCGCACCGGCGTCATAGCCATCGCGCTCTGAGCCGGGCGGTTGGTGCAGCGGTGCCCGCAGCATCTGCCAGCGAAAGTGATAATAGCGCGCCAGCGCCTCATCAGTGGTGGGGGTACTTAAGCGGTACATCCTTGTACTCCTTGCAATCCATCGCTCTGAGATCTATCAATCTGAGATGTATCGGTGAGAGGCTCACCCGGTGCACCGGTTTGGCCGATGCCGCAAAGAAGAGCTTGCCGGTTACACCTGCAACCAGAAGGTCACCGGACCGTCATTGACCAGTGCCACTTTCATATCGGCGGCAAATCGGCCCTCTTCGGTCGGCAATTGGCCACGGCAGTAATCGGTAAAATAGCGATACAGCGCTTGCGCGTCATCGGGCGCTGCGCCGCGGGAAAAGCTGGGGCGCAGCCCCTTTTGGGTGTCTGCCGCCAAGGTAAACTGCGATACCACCAGCACACTACCACCGGCTTGTTGCACGTTCAGGTTCATCTTGCCCTGCTCGTCTTCAAAAATGCGGTAGCCCAACACTTTATCAGCCAGACGGCGTGCCTTGGCTTCATCATCCCCTTGCTCAACACCGAGCAACACCAACAAGCCCGGGCCGATAGCGCCGGTCACTTCTCCGTCAACGGTCACACTGGCTTCACTGACGCGCTGAATCAATCCAATCATTTACTGCGACTCCTTGTGTACAACCTACTGCTGATTTTTCTTACGATTTACGAGACCGACTCCGCGTCGGCCGCCGCACTGTGCAGCGCGCGGATCAACGCATCAGTGATCCCCGGCTCTAACGCCGAGTGCCCGGCATTCGGCACCACCTGCAACTGAGCATGCGGCAACGCTTGCTGCACCAGCCAGGCATTTTCTAGCGGGCAAATCATGTCATAGCGGCCATGCACCAGATACAGAGGGATCGCCGCCAAGCGTTCGGCATTGAGCAAAATATGATTATCCGGTTGCCATAACCGATGGCGGAAGTAATGGCACTCGAGGGTAGCCAGCGCCACCGCATGCTGCAAACTGCCCATCTGCTCTAAGATTTGCGGATCGGGCAGCAGCTGTATCAGATGCGCTTCCCACAGCGCCCAGCTCCGAGCTGCCGCGCTACGCTCCAGCTCATTATTTGAAGTGAGCAGTGCCCAATAGCCTTCCAGCACTGTATCGGCCGACAAACGTGCATTGCTCTCATCAATGTCTGGCATCAGCGGCGCAATGAAGTGCCGATAATGCTCAGGGAACATCTGCGCCGCGCCATGTGGCCCATACAGCCATTCCAGATCGCGCTGACGCCCCAAGAAAATCCCGCGCAGCACCAGCGCCTGCACCCGTTCAGGAAAGGCCTCGGCGTACAGCAAGCTCAGCGTACTGCCCCACGAGCCACCAAACAGCAGCCAGCGCGGGATCTGCAGCTCTTCGCGGATCGCTTCGATATCGGCTAACAGATCACTGACCTGATTATCGTGCCACTGCCCATGCGGCAATGAACGACCACAACCGCGCTGATCAAACAAAATGACCCGAAAACGCTGCGGATCGAAAAAGCGCCGGCTGGTCTCATTGCACCCCGCCCCCGGTCCACCATGCACAAACAGCACCGGCAGACCCTGCGGATTACCAACCTGCTCCAGATAAATCTGGTGCTGACCGCGGCGAATAAACCCGCTGTAATACGGCTGAATGGGCGGATACAGATGAAACATAAGCCTTCCCTCCTGCGAATAGGTGCCGAGCTATATATGCCAGCCTGATGGCGGCCAGCGGCTCACGATTTATAACGTGGGTGACGGCTCGTCTTGCAGCGCCTGTGTCCGTCGCCATTCACCCAAGGTTGCGGTCACTTCGGCACCAAACAACACAATACACCAGCTTAAGTAAACCCAGACAAATAAAATCGGGATCACCGCCAGCGCACCGTAAATCACCTGATACGATGGGAAAAAGGTGATGTACAGGGTGAAGACTTTTTTGCTGATCTCAAACAGTAACGCCGCGATCAGCGCGCCACTGAGCGCATGTAGAGTCGGTACCCGCTCGGTAGGCACCACGCTGTACAGCAGCCAAAACGCCAGCGAGGACAACACAAACGGAAACAGCAGCAGCAAGTTGTCGAGTACCCCGTTAATCCCCGTATCGGTGAGCAATTTCAGGGATAACAGATACGAGCTGGTCACTAAGCTGGCACCGGCCAACAACGGCCCCAGCGTCAAAATCATCCAATAAATGGCAAACGACACCACCGCCGGACGACGCCGCTGGCTGCGCCAAATGTGGTTCAGGGTTTTATCCACCGCCGAGATCAGCAGCAGCGCCACCACCACCAAAGCGATGATCCCCACCGCACTCATCTTGCTAGAGTTAGAGACAAACTCGTCCAGATAGGTTTGCACCACATCCCCAGTCGCTGGGACAAAGTTGCTGAAAATAAAGTGCTTCACCTTGTCGGTCACCCCAACAAACACCGGAAAAGCGGTAAAGACCGAAAAGACCACCGTCACCAGCGGCACCAACGACAGCAACGTCACATAAGCTAAATAACCAGCCGTCACCGTCAGGCGGTTTTCATTGCTGCGCGCCAATAGCAGACCGGCAAAGGCCCGTACTTGCGCCCAACTGCGCACAAAAGATGGCGTATCCATGACAATGTCCTTCTCACTGTATCAATCACGTTGTATTAATCAGTGCCTATAGTAACGATCCTGTTGCCGAATTACGCCCCGAGATCCCGCTGCCGGAAATATTCCAAGACAGTTTGCGCATCTTTTACCCACACGCTCTCAATACCTAAGGCGCGCGCGGCGGCAATATTGTCGGCATTGTCATCAAAAAAGCAGCTTTGTGCCGGCGTAAATCCGGTATCTGCCAGCACCTGCTGATAAATTTGCGGCTGTGGTTTACGCCATCCCATCTCGTTGGACAGATAGACCCGATCGGCGCTGTGCGCCACTTGTGGGTACAGACTCGGCCATAACTCACAGTGCAGCGCATTGGTGTTCGACAGCACCACCACCGTCTCACCCGCTGCACGCAGTTGCTGCATGCGCTCAATCACCGGCATACGCAGCGCGCCAAAAATCGCCTGCCACCCTTCAGCAAACTGGGCAAAACTCAGTTGCATGCCTAACACTCGGTTCACCGCTTCGGCAAACTCGGCATCACTCAAGGTCCCGCGCTCGTGCTCGCAAAATGCCGCATCATGGGTAAAACGCGCCTGCAAAGTGGCCACCGGCACCCCACTGTGCTGGCTCCATACCTGTAGCACGCGCTGAAAATCGATATCGATAATCACATTGCCCAAATCAAAGATATATAACACCCGCTCACTCCTTGCTGTTGTCTTAAATATCGCCAGATGTCTAATCAGTACCTGCTGGGGACAAAAGCCAATCACAGCTATAACGCACTGATAAAAAGCATAAAAAAAGGGAGCCTACCGGCTCCCTCTTTGGATTATTCGACAGAAGGCTTAATGCCTGCGGTCTTTTTATACTAGCCTGACAAATTAGTCTTTGCTGCCGCGATGCGCACGCTTACGATCATTTTCGGTCAGGTGTTTCTTACGCAGACGCACGCTCTGCGGAGTCACTTCAACCAGTTCGTCATCATCGATGAACTCCAGCGCTTGTTCCAGAGTCATCTTGATTGGGGTAGTCAGCGTGGTCGCTTCGTCAGTACCAGAAGCACGCATGTTGGTCAGCTTCTTACCCTGCAGACAGTTAACGGTCAGGTCGTTAGAACGGCTGTGGATACCGATGATCTGGCCTTCGTACACTTCGGTACCGTGACCCAGGAACAGACGACCACGATCCTGCAGGCTGTACAGCGCGTACGCCAGAGCCTTACCGGTACCGTTAGAGATCAGAACACCGTTGATGCGCTGACCAATTTCACCTGGACGCACGTCATCGTAGTGGCTGAAGCTGGAGTACAGCAGACCAGTACCGGAAGTCATGGTCATGAACTCGGTACGGAAGCCGATCAGGCCACGGCTAGGGATGATGTAATCCAGACGGATACGACCTTTGCCATCCGGGATCATGTCGCGCATTTCACCCTTACGCAGACCCATCGCTTCCATCACGGAGCCCTGGTGCTGCTCTTCGATGTCCAGAGTCACTTGCTCGAACGGCTCTTGTTTACGGCCGTCGATGTCACGGAAAATTACTTTCGGACGGGATACCGCCAGCTCGTAACCTTCACGACGCATGTTTTCGATCAGAACGGACAGGTGCAGTTCACCACGACCTGATACACGGAATGCATCCGGGTCTTCGGTTTCTTCAACACGCAGCGCCACGTTGTGTACCAGCTCTTTGCGCAGACGATCCAGGATCTGGCGGGAAGTCACGAATTTACCTTCGCGGCCGCAGAATGGAGAGGTGTTCACGCAGAAGAACATGGTTACGGTTGGCTCATCCACAGTCAGCGCTGGCAGCGCTTCAACCGCAGATGGATCGCACAAGGTATCGGAGATGTTCAGCTCACCCAAACCGGTGATTGCGATGATATCGCCCGCTTCACACACTTCCGCTTCGATACGTTGCAGACCCATGTGGCCCAGCACTTTACCGACTTTACCGTTACGACGGTTGCCTTCGCTATCCACGATAACGATCTGCTGGTTTGGCTTAACAGAACCACGCTTGATACGGCCGATACCGATAACACCTACGTAGTTGTTGTAGTCCAGCTGAGAAATTTGCATCTGGAATGGGGCTTCCAGCTCAACTTTCGGCGGCTCAACGTGCTTAACGATAGTTTCGAACAGTGGCGTCATGTTCTCTGCCATCTCGTCCGCTTCCAGACCGGCAATACCGTTCAGAGCAGAAGCGTAAACGATAGGGAAGTCCAACTGCTCGTCAGTTGCACCCAGGTTCACGAACAGGTCAAACACCTGATCCACCACCCAGTCAGGACGTGCGCCCGGACGGTCAACCTTGTTGATAACCACGATCGGACGCAGGCCGTAAGCAAAGGCTTTCTGCGTAACGAAACGGGTTTGTGGCATAGGACCGTCCATTGCGTCTACCAGCAACAGTACGGAATCTACCATCGACATCACACGTTCTACTTCACCACCGAAGTCGGCGTGACCTGGGGTATCAACGATGTTAATGCGGTATCCATTCCACTCGATGGCCGTGTTTTTAGCCAGGATGGTAATCCCACGCTCTTTTTCCAGATCGTTGGAGTCCATTACACGTTCAGTGGCGTCGCTACGATCTCCGAGGGTACCGGACTGTTGCAGCAACTTATCAACCAAGGTGGTCTTACCGTGGTCAACGTGGGCAATGATGGCGATATTACGCAGATTCTCAATCACAGATGTGGTCTCTGGGGGTTAACAAATTAGCGGATATTGTACACAGCTTGAGCAAAAGACTAAACAGATCACAGCAAAACATTACTGGCAAGTTTAGCTGACTGCCGGCGTGAGCCGTTTCACAAGCTGCACAATCAAAGTGTGAACATTATTACAGAAGAATCGTAATTTTGCTGCCACATATCGCAGGCAATATGATCTTTACGGCAGGGTTGCGCTTTCTGCGCATAATTTTGCTGAAGGATTATACAACCAACCTATTATAGAGGATATCAATTCCTGCATTGCACCAAAATGGTGCAATGATTCCCCATCACGGTGCAAAAAATGGCAACGCCTCTGTGGATACCGCGCCGTTGCACCCTGACCAGCCGCAGCCGCACGCGGCAAAACAGGTTTTGAAAACTTGGCACACTTCTCGCTATATACCCCATGAAGGTCCGCAGCGGCCTAGTGACCAAGACCTACATCGCTACAAAGTATTTTTGGCAGTCCACGACAACATAAAACATTGCGACAACATCGGAGGTTACACCATGTCAGCTGAACACGTATTAGCTATGCTGCAAGAGCACGAAGTGAAATTCGTTGATCTGCGCTTTACTGACACCAAAGGCAAGGAGCAGCACGTTTCCATTCCTTCTCACCAAGTGAATGCCGACTTCTTCGAAGAAGGTAAAATGTTCGATGGCTCTTCCATCGAAGGGTGGAAAGGGATTAACGAATCTGACATGGTTCTGATGCCGGATCCGGCAACCGCGGTTTTAGACCCGTTCACCGATGACAGCACCCTGATTATCCGTTGTGACATCTTAGAGCCAGGCACCCTGCAAGGTTACGATCGTGACCCACGCTCTATCGCCAAACGCGCCGAAGACTACATGCGCAGCACCGGCATCGCCGACACCGTGCTGTTTGGCCCAGAGCCAGAATTCTTTGTGTTCGATGACGTGCGTTTCAAAACCGGGATCTCCGGCTCCTTCTTCCAGTTGGATGATATCGAAGCGGCATGGAACACCGGCACCGAATACGATGGCGGTAACAAAGGCCACCGTCCAGCAGTGAAAGGCGGCTACTTCCCTGTGGCACCGGTTGATTCTTCCCAGAACTTGCGCTCTGCGATGTGTCTGGTGATGGAAGAGATGGGTCTGGTGGTAGAAGCTCACCACCACGAAGTGGCCACTGCCGGTCAAAACGAAGTGGCGACCCGCTTCAACACCATGACCATCAAGGCTGACGAAATCCAGATTTACAAGTACGTGGTACACAACGTAGCGCACGCCTACGGCAAGACCGCGACTTTCATGCCAAAACCACTGTTCGGTGACAACGGCTCCGGCATGCACTGCCACCAATCACTGGCGAAAAACGGCGTGAACCTGTTCTCCGGTGACAAGTACGCAGGCCTGTCTGAAATGGCGCTGTACTACATCGGCGGCATCATCAAGCACGCTAAAGCGCTGAACGCCTTCACCAACCCAACCACCAACTCGTACAAGCGTCTGGTACCAGGTTATGAAGCGCCAGTCATGCTGGCGTACTCAGCGCGTAACCGCTCCGCGTCTATCCGTATCCCTGTGGTTGCGAGCCCGAAAGCGCGCCGTATCGAAGTACGCTTCCCGGATCCAGGTGCTAACCCATACTTGGCCTTTGCTGCTCAGCTGATGGCCGGTCTGGACGGTATCGCCAACAAGATCCATCCAGGCGATGCGATGGACAAGAACCTGTACGATCTGCCGCCAGAAGAAGCCGCTGAGATCCCAACCGTGGCCGGCTCTTTGGAAGAGGCCATGAGCGAGCTGGATGCCGACCGTGAGTTCCTGACCCGTGGCGGCGTCTTCACCGACGACTTTATCGATTCCTATATTGAGTTGAAACACGCCGATATCGACCGCGTGCGCATGATGCCGCACCCAGTTGAGTTCGAAATGTACTACAGCGTGTAATACGCCGTGTCATTTCAACGGCAGTGCGTGTAACAACCTTTTTTGTTGCCGTGGAAACTTTCAGCCCGCCTCACAGGCGGGCTTTTTTATGGTTGCCGCCACGGCCCCCGAGCATCGACACTTAGCGCCATAACTTATGGCTCTATAATTTAGACGCCATCATTTAAGCACCATTATTTAAGCATCATTGTCTGAGCGTCCAACCGCGTCCGCCCCACTGCTTGGCAGTACGCGCTACCCGCTCGGCCATTTCCTTTTTCATCTGCGGAGAACGTCATGCGCCTGTTTTGCCTGACACTGCTGTTTGCCACCCTATCGGCGTTTGCCAGTGAGACTCGGCTGATCTGTTCATGGACCGATGCCAACGGCATTACCCACTTCAGCACTAACCAGCCCAAAGGGGCCACCTGCCGTGAAATCACCCCGGCCGCCCCCATCAAATATGACAGTGGCAAGCTGCCCTCGACGCGCCTGAACAATAACGCGAATGCACCCGCGCGCAGTACCCGCAGCAGCACTAATGCCGGCCCCGCACTCGCGGGCAACGTGGCTACCCAAATAGCCATCTTGTCACCGATTGATGAAGCGACCGTGCGCAACAACAGCGGCAATATTGATGTCACCGTGATGGTGGTGCCGAAATTGGCCGAGCAGCAAACCATTCAGCTGAAAATCGATGGCCAAGCGGTAGGGGAACCGAGTCGCAGTATCCAACAGCAACTGAACAATATCGATCGCGGCTCGCATCAGCTGAGTGCGGATTTGCTGGAAAACGGCAAAGTGATCGCCTCCGCGCCACCTGTCACGGTATTTTTACACCGCGCCAGCATTTTGAACCGCGAAGCGCTCAACCCGCCGATTCAGCCGCGCGCCAAGTAAGGCCTATCATGCAGCGCCAGTGCCGACCCGCGTCAATAAGTTAAGGTGGCAAAGGCCGCCTGCTCGATTATAGTGACAGACAGTTTCCGTGCGCCGACCACCCTCGGCGCACCTTTGCTGCCAAGGAGCCATGATGGAGCCGGATATTGCTCAATCCCTGCTGCACAACCTGAAAACCGGCGTCTTGTTGCTGGATAACAGCCTGAACATCCACTATGCCAATCCGGCCGCCGAACAATTGCTGTCGCACAGTGCGCGTAAACTGATTGGCGTGCCGCTGCCCGCCTTGATTGAATATATCTCGTTGGATTTGACGCTGATGCGCCAGGCACTGGAGCAGCAGCAAAGCTTTACCGATAACGAAGTCACGCTGGTGATTGACGGCAAAGCCAGCATCGTCGAGCTGACCGCCCAGCACCTGCATACCGGTGCTCAGCACACCGTGCTGGTGGAGCTGCACCCGTTGGATACCCATCGCCGCCTAAGCCAAGAGCAGTTGCAACAATCGCAACAATCGGCAGCGCGCGAGCTGGTACGTGGGCTAGCGCATGAAATCAAAAACCCACTCGGTGGCCTGCGCGGCGCGGCGCAGTTGCTAGAGCGCGCCTTGCCCGATCCGGCGCTAACTGAGTACACCGGCATGATCATCGCCCAAGCCGATCGCCTACGTAATCTGGTCGACCGGCTGCTCGGCCCCCAGCGCCCGGGCGTGCGCAGCGAACAAAATCTGCATGTGGTACTGGAGCAAGTACGCAAGCTGGTGGAGCTGGAAACCCCCGCCCACATCACCTTAATTCGTGATTACGACCCCAGCCTGCCGGAGTTCGAGCATGATCCTGAGCAGCTCGAGCAAGCCATTCTCAATATTGTGCGCAACGCCGTCCAAGCCCTCGGTGAGCAACCCGGCACCATCACCCTGCGCACCCGTACCGCCTTCCAGCAAACCCTGCACGGTGAACGTTACCGGCTGGCAGTACGGCTCGATATCATCGACAGCGGCCCCGGAATTCCGGCACAGCTGCAAGATACGCTGTTCTACCCGATGGTCAGCGGACGCGAAGGCGGCCACGGCTTAGGCCTGTCGATTGCCCGTAATCTGATTGACCAACATCGCGGCAAGATTGAGTGCAGCAGCTGGCCAGGGCATACCGAATTTTCCATTTACCTGCCACTGCGCAAATAGCGGCATCAAGTTGGCATGAATTTAGCTCGAATATTGGAACGCTAATTCCCAGCGGCTTACACTAAGCCCACACGATAGCCTAATATCGCGACATAGACCAATCAGCAAGTTCACGAGGCGCACGGCATGACGAAAGGACGGGTATGGGTGGTGGATGACGACAGCGCCATCCGCTGGGTACTGGATAAGGCCCTCAGTAGCAGCCAGATCCGCTGTGAAACATTCGACAGCGCCGCCGCCGTGCTGGACGCGCTGCAACAGAGCAAACCGGATGTCCTGCTCTCTGACATCCGCATGCCGGGCATGGACGGCCTGACCTTGCTCGGTCAGCTGCAACAGCAAGCACCGCAGCTGCCGGTGATCATCATGACCGCCCACTCCGACCTCGATGCCGCGGTCAGCGCTTATCAGCGCGGAGCTTTTGATTACCTGCCCAAGCCCTTTGATTTAGATGAAGCGGTGGCATTAGTTGAGCGCGCCTTGCAACACAGCCTTGAACTGCGCCAGCAACGCACTCCAGCCAATGAACCTGTACGCGGCGCGCAATCCGAAATCATCGGCGAAGCGCCGGCCATGCAAGAGGTGTTTCGCGCTATCGGTCGTCTATCACGCACCGCCATCAGCGTGCTGATTAATGGCGAGTCCGGTACCGGTAAAGAGTTGATTGCCCATGCCTTGCATCGCCACAGCCCACGCGCCAGCGCGCCCTTTATCGCCCTGAATATGGCCGCCATTCCGAAAGATTTAATTGAATCGGAGCTGTTTGGCCATGAGAAAGGCGCCTTTACCGGTGCCGGCGCGGTACGTCAGGGGCGCTTTGAACAGGCGAACGGCGGCACCTTATTTTTGGATGAAATCGGCGATATGCCACTGGATATCCAAACTCGCCTGCTACGAGTCTTGGCCGATGGCCAATTTTACCGCGTCGGCGGCCATACTCCGCTGCACGTGGATGTGCGCATCATCGCCGCCACCCACCAAGATCTGGAAGCGCGCGTGCGCGAAGGGCTGTTTCGCGAAGACCTCTTCCATCGCCTGAATGTGATCCGTTTACAGCTGCCCGCCCTGCGTGAGCGACGCCAAGATATCGCCGCATTAAGTCGCCATTTTCTGCTCAGTGCCGCTCGCGAACTCGGGGTTGAAGCAAAAACGTTGCATCCGGATACCCTACGGGTCATGAGCGAGTTTCACTGGCCGGGCAATGTGCGCCAACTGGAAAACATCTGTCGTGGCTTGACCGTCATGGCCGCCGGTAAGGAGATTTTTGTCTCCGATTTACCGGCAGAATTGACCCGTCCCGCCAGCAGTGTGGACACAGCCGCCTCGGCGCTAAACTGGCAGCAACCGCTGCAACAGTGGGTGTTACAACAACTGGCGCGGGGTCAGGAGGATTTACTCACTACCTTGCAACCGGAGTTTGAGCAATTACTGCTCGATGCTGCCTTGCAACACACCCGAGGTCACAAACAAGAAGCGGCCCGCCTGCTGGGCTGGGGGCGCAATACCCTGACCCGTAAACTGAAGGAATTGGGGATCCACTGACCACGGCAAATTAAAGCGATATTCGTCACACTTTTAACCGTAACAGGGTTAGGCGATTTTCACCCCAGTGTCTATACTGTCACACCAACTAAAATACACTGGGGAGCCTTTGCATGATTGCACGCGATTTACCGTTGACCGACTTACACCGTCATCTGGACGGCAATATTCGTCCATCGACCATTTTGGAGCTGGGTCAACAGCACGGCATCATGCTGCCCGCCAATAACCTGCCGGATCTGCTGCCGCACGTACAAATCACCGAGAATGCCCCGACGCTGGTCAGCTTCCTGCAAAAACTGGATTGGGGCGTGGCAGTACTGGCCGATCTGGATGCCTGCCGCCGCGTTGCCTATGAAAACATGCAAGATGCCGATAACGCCGGTCTGGATTACACCGAGCTGCGCTTCTCACCGTACTACATGGCGATGAAACACAACCTGCCAGTACAAGGGGTGGTGGAAGCGGTCGCAGATGGCATTGCGCAAGGCCGCCGTGACTTTACCGTGAAGGCCAACCTGATTGGTATTTTGAGCCGCACGTTCGGCACCGCCGCCTGCCAGCAAGAGCTGGATGCGCTGCTGGCCTGTCGTCAGCACTTAGTCGCTATCGATCTGGCCGGTGATGAACTCGGTCAACCGGGTGAGCTATTTGTGCCGCACTTTAGCCAAGTACGCGATGCCGGTTTACACATCACGGTGCATGCCGGAGAAGCGGCGGGCGCAGCCAGCATGTGGCAAGCGATTCAGCAATTGGGCGCAGAGCGAATTGGTCATGGCGTAAAAGCCATCGAAGATCCGCGCCTGATGGATTATCTGACCGAGCACCGCATTGGCATTGAATCGGCCCTGACCTCCAACGTGCAGACCACTACGGTCAGCGCGCTAGCCGCCCACCCACTGAAAACTTTCTTGCAGCACGGCATTGTCGCCAGCATCAATACCGACGATCCGGCAGTAGAAGGTATCGAAATTGCGCACGAATACAATGTCGCCGCGCCAGCAGCGGGTCTGACTCCAGCGCAAATTCGCCAAGCGCAGGAAAACGGCATGCATCAAGCGTTTTTAAGCGATAGCGATAAAGCCGAACTGCGTGCGCAAGCACGTGCGCGCAGCATGTAATACATCGCGCGCCTCTGCGCTACAGCAGTGCGTATTGCGTTCAAGAAAAAAGCGGCCAAAGGCCGCTTTTTTTTGTCCTGATTTGCTGTACTGAGAGCTTGTCGTACTCACGCGTACTCGCAGCTGACACAGCCGCAGGTTTTAAATCACGCGCGAGAACTGCTGACGACGCGCTTGCTGGCGCAGATAAGTATCAAAGCACATGCAGATATTGCGGATCAGCAAGTGACCTCGCGGCAACACTCGAATGCCCTGTGCGTCCATCTCCAGCAGCCCATCGGCGGCCAATGGTGCTAACAACTGCAAATCTTCGGCAAAGTGCTGGTTGAAATCGATGCCATATTGCTGCTCGATATCGGCAAAGCGCAGTTGGAAGTTACAGATCAGCGCTTTAATCACATCACGGCGCAGACAATCTTCGTCGCTCATGCGTAGCCCCTTGGCTAAGGCATGGCCGTGCGCTTCAACCTCGGCATAATAATGCTTCAGCTCACGCTGGTTCTGCGCATAGTGATCGCCCAGCATGCTGATCGCCGAGACCCCTAAGCCCAACAGATCGCACTCCGCTTGGGTGGTGTAACCTTGGAAGTTGCGGTGCAACTCGCCGTTACGCTGCGCCACCGCCAGCTCATCTTGCGGCCGGGCAAAGTGATCCATCCCAATAAACTGATAACCGGCTCCGCACAGCATCTGGATACTCTCTTGCAAGATAGCCAGCTTTTGCACCGGAGAAGGCAAATCTTCATCGCGAATTTTACGCTGCGCAGCAAAGCGCGCTGGCAAATGCGCATAGTTAAATACGCTTAACCGATCCGGATTGAGCTCAATCACTCGCTGCAAGGTAAACGCAAAACTTTCCGGCGTCTGCTTCGGCAGACCGTAAATCAAATCGATGTTGGTGGAGATAAAACCCAGCTCACGCGCCCGCGCCATCAGAGCAAAGATAAACTCTTCATCTTGCTCGCGGTTGACCAGACGCTGCACTTCCTTGTTAAAGTCCTGCACCCCCATGCTCATGCGATTAAAGCCTTCGCTGCGCAAATGATCCAGCATATCCAGCTCGATTTCACGCGGGTCCAGCTCAATGCCTATTTCAGCCTCAGGCAGGATGTGGAAGTTTTCCCGCAGCAGTGCCATCAGGCGGGAAACCTGCGCTTTACTCAAGAAGGTCGGCGTACCGCCACCCCAGTGGATTTGCGTCACCTGACGTCTGCCAAACAGTTGGGCGCGGGCGCGGATCTCTTGCTCCAGCACGTCCAAATAGTGGTCGGCTTTATGAGCATGACGGGTGATGACTTTATTGCAGCCGCAGAAGTAACACAGCTTATGGCAAAACGGGATGTGTACGTACAACGAAAGTGGACGCTCTGGATAACGGGCGGCCGCTTCGGCAAAATCGCTGTGCTGGTAGCCCTCGTGAAACTCAAGAGCGGTCGGGTAGGAGGTGTAACGCGGCCCAGAATAGTTATATTTTTGGATGAGATCTAAATCCCACTGCGTTGGGTTCGTCACTGACACTGACTCAGACATGCTGTAATTCCTTCCACATGGCCGCCGCTCCAGCGACGGCACTTTATTCAGGGTATTTGGCGCACCATGCCAGCAACTGCGGCAACTCCTGTTCAATGGCGGGCTGCAGGCGCTCTTCGGCCCGGACTCGCTCCAAATCCCATTTCATTATTTGATTGCGCTTGTGTTGCTTGCGAGCGTCATGGGTCGGCATTTCTGCCACGACCTGATACAGCTCTGCCATCGCCGGAAAGTCGCGCGCCAGTTCCGGTTTGTCCTGTTCCGCCAACAGCTCCAGCAGCCGCCCAATGCGCAGCACGCCTTCAGCCAATTCACACTGCCCGCTTTGCATCGCCCGTGCGATGGTACGGATGCTATCGAGCATATGCTGGCGACGATGCGCCGCCAGCGCAGCCTGTTGCTGACGTTGCAGCTGCCCCTGACGCCAGAGGCGTCCGAGCAGCCAGCCGGCATACAGACCGAGCGGCAGCAGTACCATAACTGCTGCCAGCACTAATCCCTGTTGCCACGCCATCAGAATGCTTTCGGATCGCTGTTGTTAAAGCGCTCCCACAGATCTTCTGGGCTATTGCCCGGCGCCTGTGAGTCTTGTTCTGCACTCTCTTCCTCGTCGGTCAGACCGAGGATTTGCATCAGCTCATCCACGCGATCCAGCGCGTTATCCACGTAGGATTGCTCTTCGCTGCTCAAGCTTTCGCCAGCATCGACGCGATCCAGCAACAGGTGCAGACGCTCGTCATTTTCCAGCATCGCCAACTCTTCTGCTGGAGTCAGTTTTGGTTTCGCTGGCGCGGCAGCAACCGCCGGTTTTTTCGGCTGACGGTTGACAAATTCCACCATCAACGGCACCGGCTTTTTACTGCCGATACGTGGGTCTTTTACGGCGCGACCTTCATTTTGCTGGCCTTGCTCAGCCACATTCTGGCGTGAGCCAGAGCGCAGACCTTTACGCTTTTTCAGACGTTTTTGCTCACGGGAGAGCTGATCAATTTCAGCGCGGCTCTTTTTCGGCGCACGAGGGGCACTTTTCAGAGCAGGCACTTTACGGGATTTCTTTTCGCGGGTCATATCAACACCAATTGTGATGCGGGATCAGTAAACAACATTATGCCAGTGTTTACGCTCAGAAATAGAGCATTCTGGAATATAAGCGCCGGAATCTAGCAAAAAGAGGGTAAATAGCAAATAAAAAAGGCAGCGTTCAACGCTGCCCATGAAAGAATCGTGTCTTCTTTTCATCTGGGGATAACAACTCTCCCCGAGTGCATCCTAAACTGGTCTGTCCGCTTTCCCTGCGCGTAAGCTCTTGCTATCACACCATCCTGATGCTTTCTATCATCCGTGCAATCTTTGATGTCCACCACGGCGTCCTGCCGCTAACCCCACTCACCCACTGCCTGACAGCAGCGTCGGTGGTGACGCATTATCTGGCACGGCATTCCCGCCATACCGGTTCCACTGCCCCAGCTAATCTACGCGTCCGTACTGCGCAGGCAATCGTAAGGCCCAGTGATTGTGCGCCACTTCACAGTAAAAAAGCGGAAAATTTGACCATTGCGCGATTTGCTCACCGGCCAGAGAATCTGGCCAGCGAGCAACACGGTCAGTGCAAGCCACCAACATAACCGGCCAGCGCTTTGATTTCTGCATCCGTCAGATGCGCAGCCACTTGCCGCATCATCAAGTTCGGATCATTTTGTCGCTGTCCGGCGCGAAACGCGGTCAGCTGAGCACTGATATAGTCAGCATGTTGACCGGAGATTTTCGGGAAGCCCGACAAGCCGGTGCCATTACCACGCGGACCATGACAGGCGACACAGGCCGGAATGCCGCGCTGCTTATCCCCGGCCATGTACAGCTGTTTGCCAAGCTCCACACTGGCTTTATCGGTATAGGCAGGTGCCGAGACTTGCTCGGAGAACCAAGCGGCCAAATCTTGCATATCCTGCTCAGACAAGGCCGCCACTTGACCTTGCATGATGGCATTCGCGCGCCCCTGCTTACCGCCGGAGTCCGCCGCCAGTTTGAATTCTTTTAGCTGCTTGAGCAGATATTTGTTATGTTGTCCGGCCAATTTTGGATTGACGGGGATGGTACTGTTCCCGTCAGCATTATGGCAGGCCACACACACCGCAGCGGCGATCTTCTTACCCGCTTCTGCGTTTCCCTGTGCCTGCGCAACACCGCTGACACCCAGCATCATTGAAATCACGAGCGCAAATTTTTTCATGGCGTTCCATTTAGCTATATGATTGTTGTTATGCCAATAACGGATAATCCTGTCCGTTACCGTAAGGTTTCGGCGGTCAGCGCAGTGCCTTACGCACTATTACAACAGATATTTTACACATTTTCACATAAAAGAAATCATCACACCACATTTGACTTAAGGTGGAGATCGCTCCGTGGCTCAATTTAATTATCACGTTACCCATTTTGTTACTAGCGCACCGGATATCCGTCACCTTCCGGTGGACAACGCCATCGAAGTGGCCTTCGCCGGCCGTTCGAATGCGGGCAAATCCAGCGCGCTCAATACCCTGACCAATCAGAAAAACTTGGCGCGTACCAGTAAAACCCCTGGCCGTACTCAGCTGATTAACCTGTTTGAAGTGGCCGAGCAGGCTCGTCTGGTCGACTTGCCAGGTTACGGCTATGCCGAAGTACCGGAAGAGATGAAGCGCAAATGGCAGCGCGCGCTGGGTGAATACCTGCAAAAACGCGAATGCCTGCGTGGTCTGGTGGTACTGATGGATATCCGTCATCCACTCAAAGACTTGGATCAGCAGATGATTGCGTGGGCGGTAGAGTCCGGCCTGCCGGTGCTGGTGCTGCTGACCAAAGCCGATAAGCTGGCCAGTGGCGCCCGTAAAAATCAGGTGAATCTGGTGCGCGAAGCCGTGCTGGCGTTCGAAGGTGATATTCAAGTCGAAGCGTTCTCCTCCCTGAAAAAACTGGGTGTGGATAAGCTGCGCCAGAAGCTGGATACCTGGTTTACCACCGAGATTGATGCCTTGAATCAGGCTGAACTGGATGCGGACGATAGCGACGCAGAATAAAGTTCGGTGACTGACACGTTGCCTGTCACGTTATGCTATGTCGAAGCGAGATGGGTCGCGAAAAGGGAAATAAGTCCCCACCGTACGGTGGGGCAACGGGAGAGAAATAGGAGGTTTTTATTGTTATGCCGTTAAGGATCTTCGATCCTGCGCGGTTTCGCAAGATCTTTGTGTAAGATCGCACCATCATACATAAGTTTGCGCTGCACTCTTGATTCCCCTCACGAATACGCACATTACTTCATAACGACTTGTCTGATAAAAGCCCGATTTAGCAACGATACGTCAGCTCCTGTCGCGATCTAACACGACAGTGTTATGTTTGGCGCATTCGATTGAGCGCCCGACCGGTTCTGTTTCCCTGTTCTGTTTCTCTGTCCTTTTCCCTGCTCACGGCCACACCTCTTTATATTCACAACCTGTGCTGCGGATCCCTCTTGGCAAACCCATGCCGCACTATGCTTGTTCGGCGCTTGTGCGGCGCTTGTGCAGCAGCACGCGCAACAGGGAAATTTGATTTTTCATCGAGAAATAAGTGTGAGCAAGCTGTAGCTTTACAACAAATTGCTGGAGAAGGTGGGCAGCGGGTAGACAGGCAACAAAAAGGCCGGCAAAAGCCGGCCCGAAAAAAATACGTAAGCAAAAATGTGAGTCTGGTGACAACGCCGCCATCACACAGACAAAAAATAAGATAAACAAGAAGAGCGAAATGATTATATCGCACTTAGAAACATTTTAAAGTAATTACTCTAATTTTTAGGCGATAAAATCGGCGACCGCGCTCACAAAAACGACGCAGTGTGAGAAAAAAAGCCATCATCAACGAGAAAAAGAGTAACCCGCAGCGGGAAAAACGGTAACAAGGGGCGACGTTGTGGGGAAAAAAGCGGCAAAACGCAGATAAAAGAACGCCCCGCTCTAACGAGCGGGGCGGCTAAAAATTCAGCCAAATCCGATTACGTGAAGTAAAAGGTCTGAAAGATAGAACATCTTACCTCTGTACCCTACGCGAAAAACTGTACAACAATTCGACGGACGAGGAAAGCAATTTTTGTAGTTTGTTTTCACTTTTATGTCGCACTTCACTACTGACGGTAACATTAGCCCGAGGTTATTTTTCTCAGTGAAAATAGCTCAGGCTCAGTGTGAGTCGCGGCAGCACCCGATCAGTGGGCCTGATCCCAGTTATCACCCACACCAACCTCAACCAGCAGCGGCACATCCAGCGCGGCACTGTGCTGCATCAGCTCACGCACCTTGGCACTGCACAGCGCCACTTTCTCTTGCGGCACTTCGAAGACCAATTCATCGTGTACCTGCATGATCATGCGAATACCTTCTGCCTCTGGCGTCGCCAGCCATGTATCCACTGCCAGCATAGCGCGCTTGATGATGTCAGCCGCTGTGCCTTGCATTGGGGCGTTGATCGCCGCGCGCTCAGCGCCTTTACGCCGCATCGCATTGCGCGAACGGATATCCGGCAGCTGTAAACGACGGCCAAACAGCGTTTCGACATAACCTTGCGCATGCGCCTGCTCACGAGTGCGCTCCATATAAGTCAGCACGCCCGGGTAGCGCTCAAAGTACAGATCCATATAGCGTTGGGCATCGTTACGGCCAATACCGAGCTGACGCGCCAGACCAAAGGCGCTCATGCCGTAAATCAGACCGAAGTTGATGGCCTTGGCACTACGACGCTGTTCAGCGCTCACCTGCTCCAGCGGCAAGCCGAACACTTCGGCAGCGGTGGCGCGGTGGATATCCTTGCCTTCGCTAAAAGCGCGCAGTAAACCGGCATCGCCCGACAAATGCGCCATGATGCGCAGCTCAATTTGCGAGTAGTCGGCCGCGATAATCTGATTCCCCGCACCAGCAATAAAGGCCTGACGAATGCGCCGCCCTTCTTCGTTACGCACCGGAATATTTTGCAGGTTCGGATCGGTGGATGACAGACGGCCGGTAGCGGTCACCGCCTGATGATAGGAGGTGTGCACGCGACCAGTCGCCGGATTGATCATCTGCGGCAGTTTATCGGTATAGGTTGATTTGAGCTTGGCCAGCCCACGGTACTCCAGCAGCACTGCCGGTAACGGGTAATCCAGCGCCAACTCGGCCAACACCTCTTCGTTGGTAGATGGCGCGCCGCCCGGGGTCTTCTTCAGCACCGGCAAGCCCAGCTTCTCGAACAAGATCCCCTGCAATTGCTTGGTAGAGGCCAAGTTAAACGGCTCACCGGCCAGCTCATGGGCTTTGCTTTCCAACTCCGCCAGACGCGTGGTCAGCTCCATGGAATGCCGTCCCAGCAAAGCCGGATCAATCAGCACGCCGTTGCGCTCCATCCGCGACAACACTGACAGCAGCGGCACTTCCATCTCTTGCAGCACCGAGGCCAGACCCGCTTCTTGCTCCAGTTGTGGCCACAGCACTTCATGCAAGCGCAGGGTGACATCCGCATCCTCGGCGGCGTAGGTGGCCGCTTGCTCTAGCGGGATCTGGTTAAAGGTCAGCTGGTTTTTACCTTTACCGGCCACTTCCTCAAAAGTGATGGTCTGGTGGCCTAAGTGGCGCTCAGACAGGCTATCCATATCATGGCGGCCAGCCACACTGTTGAGAACATACGACTCCAGCATGGTATCAGACCAAATACCGCGTAGCTCGATGCCATAACGCGCCAGAATGCTCTGATCAAACTTCAGGTTTTGCCCAACTTTGCGCGAATCGGTATCTTCCAGCAGCGGCTTCAGACGCGCTAACACCGTATCGCGATCCAGTTGCTCCGGCGCATCCAGATAATCGTGCGCCACCGGCAAATAGGCAGCCTCGCCAGCGGCGGTGGCAAATGACAAGCCAATCAGGTTAGCGGTCATGTAATCCAGCCCGTCAGTTTCGGTATCCAGCACCCAGTAAGGCGCCGCGCGCAGCTTATCCAACCATGCGTCCAGCTCGCTCATCTGCAAAATGGTCTGGTAGGCACTGCGATCCAGCGTCACCGGCGCCATGGCCGCTGCGGCAGGTTCGGCGCTATCGCTCACCGAGGCGGTTGGTCGGGCACGTGGCGCAGGCGCTGCCGGGTTGGGCGTCAGCATATCGCCGCCATCGAGCAGCTCAGCCAACCAACGTTTGAACTCATAACGGCCAAACAGGCTAATCAGGGTGTCGGTATCGGCGCTTTGGCGCGTCAGTGGTATGGGCTCCAATTCCACATCGGTTTTGATGGTGGCCAGTGCATAGGAGAGATCGGCATTGTCACGGTGCAATTCCAGCTTGGCCGGCAGCGTTTTCGAGCCGCGAAAACCGAGAGCGGGCACCGCATCCAGATTGGCGTAGATCTCACGCAAACTGCCGATCCCGGTCAGCAGCGCCAGCGCGGTTTTCTCGCCCACCCCAGGTACGCCCGGAATGTTATCCGATGAGTCGCCCATCAGCGCCAGAAAATCGATGATCAGCTCCGGCCCGACCCCGTATTTCTCGCGTACTTCCTGCGGCCCCAGCACCGTGTTGTTCATGGTGTTGATCAAGGTGATCTTATCGCTCACCAGCTGCGCCATGTCTTTATCGCCGGTGCTGATCAGCACGTCGCGCCCATTGGCTGCCGCTTGTTTGGCCAGCGTACCAATCACGTCATCGGCTTCCACCCCCGGCACCACCAACAGTGGCAAGCCGAGTGCGCGGATCATCTGATGCAGCGGCTCAATTTGGCTGCGCAGCTCATCGGGCATCGGTGGGCGATGCGCCTTGTACTCGGCAAACATCTCATCACGAAAGGTTTTGCCTTTGGCATCAAACACCACCGCCATTTCGGTCGGCGCAAATTGGTTGAGCAGGCTTTTCAGCATGTTCAATACGCCATACATGGCGCCGGTCGGTTCACCGCCAGCATTGGTCAGCGGTGGGAACGCATGAAATGCACGATAAAGATAAGAAGAGCCGTCGACCAGAATCAACGGGTTGGGCGCTATCTGGGCCATAATTACACTATCCGGTCAGTCATCATCCCTAAAGGATGCCACAGCCAGCGGCAGAAACGAATTTACCGGTCGGGATTTTTGTCCCTCTACGTACCTGGCGCGCCCCCATTCCTTCCTGCCGATGACGCGTAGACTGTGGATAACTTTGTGAACAATAAAACGAGGGGATGTGATCGTTTGGCGTTAGCAGGTGAATGTGTGGTTAATTACCATTAAATTTCATTAGGTTACGCAAGCTCACCCTGATCGGCGCGCGATCATTTGATGATCATCTGCTGTGGATACCATTTTTAGACTTGACTTTGCTGGAGCGCAGATGGGGCAAGGCGCTGGCCGCGATCGCCGTCTCTCCAGCATACCTACTCGGCGCGCAAGCGGTGGACAACCGGTGTAAGAGAGGCAAAAAAATACCGGTTCACGACAAGGAGAACCGGTAGAAGATATGTGGAAGCAATTGTGAGCAATGTCGTGCGTGCAAAGCTTTCCTTCCCGAGGCGCTCTGCCAGCCAACAAACGATAACGATTATCATTATCCTTGTAAAGCCAAATCGCAGAATTCTTGCGCGTTTTATTCCACCGCCGCCTCGGGTAGTGGTAACGACTGCGCACAGGCATAGGCTGAGCTCCACGCCCATTGGAAGTTATAGCCGCCCAACCAACCGGTCACATCCACCACTTCGCCGATAAAGTACAAGCCCGGTACGCTGGTCGCCTGCATGGTTTTCGATGACAGAGCGCGTGTATCTACACCACCGAGCGTGACTTCCGCGGTACGGTAGCCTTCGGTGCCGTTCGGGCTAATGCGCCACTGCTGCAGCGTCTCACACACCGCCTGTTTTTGCGCATGGCTCAGTTGAGCTAAGGTCGGATTCGGCAAGCGCTGCTGCTCAATCCAGCATTCCACTAAGCGCTTAGGTAACCAGCGCGTCAGGGCATTTTTCAGGCTTAAATTAGGCTGACTGCGGCGCAGCTGCTCCAACTCATTATCCAGATCGCAATCCGGCAGCAAATTGATCTCCAGTGTTTCCCCCGGCTGCCAGTAGCTGGAAATTTGCAAAATCGCCGGACCGGAGAGGCCGCGGTGGGTAAACAGCAGGTTTTCACGAAACTGTGGGCCACGACTGGTGCTCACGGTGACGGGAACGGCAATCCCCGCCAGTGACTGCTGCGCTTGCAGCATCTCTTTATGTAAGGTGACCGGCACTAAGCCAGCCCGCGTTGGCTGCACCGGCAAACCAAATTGTTCGGCAATGCGGTAACCCAACGGCCCAGCCCCCAGTCCCGGCATCGACAAACCACCGCTAGCCACCACCAGTGAGTGCGTCAGCACCTCGCCTTGCGCGGTAGTCAGGGTGAACAGCCCGCTGTCGCTACGCGCGACACTTAACACTTCGGTACGCAAACGGATCTGCGCGCCGGCTTTATCGCACTCGCTCAGCAACATCTCGACGATCTGCTCGGCGGAGTCGTCACAAAACAACTGACCTAACGTTTTTTCGTGATAGGCAATCCCGTGCGCCGCCACTAAGGCAATAAAATCCCACTGGGTATAACGCGACAGTGCCGATTTGCAAAAATGCGGGTTGGCAGATAAATAGGCGGCCGGTTCAATATAGAGGTTGGTGAAATTACACCGCCCACCACCGGACATCAGAATTTTTCGACCAGCTTTTTTGCCGTTATCCACCACCAAGGTATTGAGCCCGCGTGCGGCGGCTTGCGCTGCACAAAATAATCCGGCTGCCCCGGCGCCGATAATGACCACATCAAATGCTGATTTCACCGTTTACTCCCGGCCGCTGTAAAAACGCCGGCGATTGTAAAGGGCTTTGCTGCAGACAGCCAGTATTACCCGGTTTTAGTTGACAGCTGGATAGCTTGCATACGCCTTTTGCAGATAAAACAGACAAAGCAGATAATTGTGTCAAATCCGGCACAAAATACAGTTCAAATCGCCGTGCGATTAGCGCAACTGAATGCGCGCCATGTCTCATTTCTATATTGTTTTTAAATAATCTTTTAAATCATTAGGTTATACAAATTTCATTCGCGAAGTTACGCGTAACAAACCAGATTATCGCGGCAAAATATTCGCACTTTTTGCAAAATAACTGGAATTTCCCCTTTCTAGCGACTGTATTTATATCGATAATGCGCCGGTCTGATGACGGTTTTATGGCTTATTTTATGTTTGATATATTTACCGGTCTTGATGCCCATATCGCCATTCTGCTTGGTTTGGCGTTATTGTTTGTTTTGGCTTATGAATTTATTAATGGATTCCACGACACTGCCAACGCTGTTGCCACGGTAATCTATACCAAAGCGATGCCGGCGCAGCTGGCTGTGGTGCTGTCTGGAATTTTTAATTTCTTCGGGGTGTTATTGGGAGGATTAAGCGTAGCGTATGCCATCGTGCATCTGCTGCCTATCGACCTGCTTGTTAATATCAGCTCGACTCACGGTCTCATCATGGTGTTCTCCATGTTGTTCACCGCGATTGTCTGGAATTTCGGTACCTGGTATCTGGGTTTGCCGGCTTCCAGCTCACATACACTGATCGGTTCTATTCTGGGCGTGGGTGTGGCAAACGCACTGATGACCCATACCTCTATCAGTGATGGCGTTAACCTCAAAAAAGCGGTTGATGTCATGCTGTCACTGATCGTGTCTCCTGTTGTCGGCTTGCTGCTGGCGGGAACGGTGTTCCTGCTGTTAAAGCGGTTATTCCCGACCTCGCACATGCACCTGAATCCTGAAGAGCGCCAATTGCTGGACGGGAAAAAGCATCCGCCATTCTGGGCACGTACTGTGTTGATCCTCTCCTCTTTCGGGGTGAGCTTTGCACACGGCTCGAATGATGGACAAAAAGGGATCGGCCTGCTGATGCTGGTACTGATCGGGATTGCGCCGGCCAAGTTTGTGGTCGACATGAATGCCAGCCAGTATCAAATCGCGAAAACCGCCGATGCTGCGCAGCATATTGCCGCCATTTACGAGCGCAACCCAACCGTGCTGGATGCCTTTATTGCCTCACATCCAAAAGCGCAGGATAACGCTATCCCGCAAGGTAAGTTCCACTGCGATGTGGCCAATACACGTCAGTCACTGGATGGGTTAAGTTCGCTACTGAACGGCGTATCAGATTATGCACAACTGGATACCGACCAACGCCGGATGGCGCGTCGTTTGATCCTGTGCATTGACGATACCGCCAAGAAAGTAGCCGCGGCGCCGGGAATGTCCAAAGCCGATGCCGCAAGCCTGACGACCTTCCGCCATGACCTGAACAGCACCACCGAATACGCCCCGACTTGGGTGATCGTTGCGGTGGCGATGGCTCTGGGCTTGGGTACCTTGGTCGGCTGGCGCCGGATCGTGGTCACCGTCGGTGAGAAAATCGGTGAGCGCGGGATGGGCTATTCACAGGGGATGGCAGCGCAAATTACCGCCGCCTCTGCAATCGGTATTGCCAGCGTCACCGGTATGCCGGTTTCCACCACACATGTGTTGTCTTCAGCGGTTGCCGGCTCAATGCTGGCAAACAAAAACCGTCTGCAGTCTGGTACGGTTAAAAGTATCCTGATGGCATGGATTTTCACCTTGCCAGCAACCATGTTGCTTTCCTGTACGCTGTTTTGGGTTGCTAGCTATATCCTGCTCTGACAGCCCCATTCCTACCGTTATCAGTTCAACCACGATACCCGCCTTCGGGCGGGTATCAGTGGGTCACTCCCGGCATCACCCATCCCAGCACTAACACCACCAGCGTTAACAGTAACAACGCACTGCTCAGCACAAATTGCTGACGTACCTGCACACACTTGGCGATAAAGCGCGGATCATGATGCGAGACATAACGCTGTTCACGCAGGTAGTGAAACAGCCGGATCTGCTTTGAGATCACGCCGGTCGGTCGGAAAAAACCGCGGCCATCCACCAGCAAATACAGGTAGGGATCACTGTCGCGCATGATAAACAACAGCACCCGCAAACTGGACAGATAGCGCGCAATATTCAGCGCGCTCATCAGCAGCAACACCCAAAAGACGATATTCAAATCCATTCCTGCTCTCCTAAGTATCCTTACTCAGGGTAGTTCAGTTGTACGCCAACAGCGATTTACTGATTGCTGGCAGCCAACGATGCCTGCTCGCCCTGAGCGGCCAGTGCACGCAAGTCTTTATCGATAAAGAACAGCGCCTTACCATCTTCGCCCACCAGCTCGATTTTATCCAGAATGCTTTTGAACAGCTTCTCTTCTTCATGCTGCTCTGCCACATACCACTGCAGGAAGCTGAAGGTGGAGTAATCTTGAGTGCTGAAGGCCACATGCACCAACTCGTTAATCTTGCGCGTGATCAGCTGCTCGTGGCTGTAGGTTTTATGAAACACATCGGCCAATGACTGATAATCACTGTCCGGCGCCTCAATGGCACCAATCAGCGGCAATGCACCGGTTTCGCTGACATAGGTGAACAAACGCTGCATATGCTGCATCTCTTCTTGCGCATGCTGGCGTAAGAACAGCGCCGCGCCATCAAAGCCGTGATGATCACACCAAGCGCTCATCTGCAAATACAAGTTGGATGAGAAAAATTCCAGATTCAACTGCTCATTGAGCTTATCGGTCATGGCTTGCGATAACATAGCGACTCCTTGTTATGTATTCGGTGACGGTGCAGAGTTTCACCCTCTGCTGACACAATAGCGCGTCGGGCCGGGAATTCAATCCCGGCCCCCGTAACGGATTATTTCCCCGTCCGCAGTTTATTCCAGTACTCTTCGTAGATCTGAACCGCATCGCCCACATCCGCTTGGAATTGGCCACGTTGTTTGGCGTCTTCTGGCGGGAACAGGGTTGGGTTATTGACCATCTCCGCCGGCAGCAGTTTAAGAGCGGCCTGATTCGGTACCGAATAACCGAGCTCTTTGATGATGGCGGCGGCACTTTCTGGGCGCAGCAGGAAATCGATGAAGCGATGCGCGGCGGCTTTGTTCTTGGCCGCTTTCGGAATGGCGAAGCTATCCATCCAGAAAATCGCCCCTTCTTTCGGATAGACGAACGTTAAATCCGGGTTTTCTAAGCTAGCGCGCCACGCCGGACCATTCCAGATCATGCCAACCGAAACCTCATCTTGCAGATACGGTACGTCTGGCGCATCGGAGTTAAACACCCGCACATTCGGCATCAACGGCTGCAGCTTTTCATAGGCCTGCCGGATGTCATCGGGATTTGTGGTATTGGGCGATTTGCCGTTGACCAGTAGCGCCATGTGGAACACTTCGCGCGAGTCATTGGTCAGCAACAGGCGATCTTTAAACGCCGGATTCCACAGGTCAGCCCATGAGGTCACCGTGGCCGGATCAATCTCGGATTTGTTGACCGCAATCCCAGTCACACCCCACACATAAGGGACGGAGTAGGTATTTTGCGGATCGAACTCGCGATGCAGTAATGCGGGGTCAAGATTAGCGAAGTTTTTCAGCTGGCTCTGATCGATTTCCTGCAACAATCCTTCGCGGGCCATCTTGCTGATATAGTACGTGGAAGGAACCACTAAATCGTAGCCGGCACCCTGAGTGAGTTTCAGTTTCGAGTACATCTCCTCGTTACTTTCAAACGTGGAGTAGATGACTTCAATACCGGTTTCCTTGGAGAACTGCTCCAGCAACGCGGCCGGAATATAATCAGTCCAGTTATACACATACAGTTGTTCTTGCGCGGCACCTGCGCTGCTCATGACGGCAGTCGCGCTCAGAACCAGGCTTTGCACCCACAGCTTACTCATCGTCGTTGTTTCCTCCCATGATGTCCCGCGGACATCGAATTCGGGTGATTATTCCGCAACGCGCACACCATTAGCCTACGCCTTGCCCTGTGACTGGCCATGTCCAAACGCTCTGGCATGGCCGCCGGTCGCCTTGGCGCCGGTTACCCGGCGATTGTAACTAAACTCACTGCCGATACGATCTTTTCTGGCCTTGTTGCATACGCCGATCCCGCAGAGCGAGATCGCACGCACAAAAAAAGCCCCGACCAGCGGGGCAATAGATACACAGAACTGACTTTCTTGTGCTTATGGCTTATTCGGGTGCATGGCCTCTGACGTGGCCGTAGCGCGAGTGGGTTTCTGGTGTTATATCGTCAGCCCACCATCGACACGCAATACCTGTCCGGTAATGAAGGCCGCCTGCTCACTGACTAAGAACCGCACCGCGTTGGCGATATCCTCCGGCGTCCCCATCCGCCCCAAGGGGGTTTTGCTGACCATGTGATCGATGACTTTATCTGGCACCACCGCGGTCATCGGGGTACGGATAAATCCTGGCGCAATCGCGTTAACACGCACCACCGCGCCTTTACGGGTAAATTCTTTGGCCCAGGTTTTGGTCAGCGCGATCACCCCGCCTTTACTGGCGGCATAGTTACTCTGGCCGATATTGCCATCCAGCCCCACCACCGACGAGAGGCTGACAATCGCGCCACTACCTTGCGCCATCATCACCGGCGCGATGGCTTGGGTAAGGTTAAATACCCCTTTGAGGTTGATATCCAGCACCAGATCCCACTCCGCTTCGCTCATGTTCTGGATTAAGTTATCGCGGGTAACACCGGCGTTATTGACCAGCACATCGATGCGGCCAAACTCTTCCACCACCGCAGCCACGAATGCCGGCATGCTGTTACGGTCACTGACGTTCAGTAATTGGCCGCGCACATTAGCGCGCCCGTTGACGGTCTCTTCTAAGGCGGCCGCATCCAGATCGCAGGCAATCACCATCGCCGCCCCAGCATCAGCCAGTGTATTGACTATCTGGCGTCCAATCCCACGACCGCCACCGGTCACGACACAGATTTTATTTTGCATACCACTACTCCCGCTCAGTTTTACCGTCGTAAGACTTTGGGCTTTGCCCTTGCTGTCACCGTGGCACGGGTCACCATGTCCGGTCAGATACTGCAATCAATGGCACCAGAAATTCATCGCGGCAAATTTTTAGCTGTCAGTTACGGTGAAGTTTTGTGGTAAAGAAAAGGGCACAAGCAGCCCGACAAACCAACGGCAACACTCACCACCTCGCAGTTACGCTAACGCTGCGCATTTTTTCAACCGAAAATTTTTTTTGTGACAAGGAAAAGTGCCCCGATTTTTACGGGTTAATGACCGTCAACGCATTAGAACGCGCTGAAGCTAAAATGGCGGCTTTTATAGCCTTTTGTGAGGGCATTTTGTGAGGCTGGCAATGGCGGTACGGGCTGTGATCCACTGAACATTTCGCCATCTATACTAATGTTAGTATCCGAGTATGGAAGAATGGAAAAGGAGCAACATCATGGCATATCAACATCTTCTGGTCGCTGTCGACCTGTCGCCGGAAAGTCACTATCTGCTGAAAAAAGCCATCGGCGTCGCCAAGCGTAACGATGCCAAAGTTTCGCTGATCCATGTTGATGTCAATTACTCAGACCTGTATACCGGCCTGATTGATGTCAACCTTGGGGATATGCAGCAGAAGATTTCCGAAGAAACCCATTCTGCCCTGCGTGAACTGGCGCTGAATGCCGGCTATCCGATCACCGAAACCTTAAGTGGCAGCGGCGATCTGGGACAGGTTCTGATGGATGCAATCAAGCAATATGACGTGGATCTGCTGGTGTGTGGTCACCATCAGGATTTCTGGAGCAAGCTGATGTCATCTGCACGCCAGCTGATTAACAATATCCCGATTGATATGCTGATTGTGCCGCTGCGCGACGAAGACTAAGCTCAGCAGGCAGCACAGCGATAGCGCGCATCGTCAACGCGCGTTTTGAGCATTCATGCAACTCCCGCCCACGGCGGGAGTTTTCATTATTGATCACTGGTCGCGTTTACGCGGCTTGCACAGATAACGCTTTTTGCGCGCACTGCGGCCACAACGCTCACAGGTAAATTTCGGCTTACGGGTGATCTCGCACAGCAAGGCGAAGTGCTCGCTGTATTCATCCCGCCCCCATTTGCATAACCGGCGAATTTCCACCTTGATGACCTCCGGTGACTCTCAAGACCAGACCACCGTGGCTGGCCGTTTTCTACACGCTGGCACACCGGCGCGATAGCGTCAATCGGTTAACTGGCAGCAGGCGTAACATAAAGATCAAAACGGTGATTTTTGGTGCTGATGGCCGCGCTCGCCAGTTGATTGGCTAACGGCTCGGCGTAATCCGGCCGCTTAACCACCACCCGTTTACGTGCCACGGCGCGCGCTGGGGTCAACAAATCATCGGCATCCAGATCCGCGCCCACCAACGACTGAAATACCCGCATCTCTTTTTTCACCAAGGCCGATTTGGTTTTGTGCGGATACATAGGATCGAGATAGACCACATCTGGCGCTGGCGACAAGGTGGCCAGCACCTCGATGCCCGAGGCGTGCAGCAGTTGCATGCGCTCACGCATCCAGCCGCCGATTTCTGGATCGGCATACGCCCGCTGCAAACCATCATCCAGCAAGGCGGCGACCACCGGATGACGCTCTAACAAGCGCACCCGACAGCCGATACTGGCCAGCACAAAGGCATCGCGGCCAAGGCCGGCGGTCGCATCCACCACATCCGGCAGATAGCCTTTTTTCACCCCTACCGCTTTCGCCACCGCTTCGCCGCGGCCACCACCAAAGCGGCGACGGTGCGCCATAGTACCACCGACAAAATCCACGCAAATCGCGCCCAGCTTTGGCTCATCGCGCTTACGCAGCTCCAGACGCTCGGCAGTCAATACCAGCGCAAACTGCGCTTCTTCATCATGCTGCAGCTGCCAGCGCTCAGCTAAGACGGCCAGTTCAGGCGCACGCGCCGCAACGTCAGTGGACAGGTGGATCAAATACAAAGCTCAACTCCCGCAGGTTGGCAGCGCCGCATACTTAGCGCCGGCAAGAAAAAAGGGTGCAATTATGCACCCTTATGATACTACATCTCACGCGCGGTATTTCACGCTACGCTCGAGTTAACGCAGCCGTTAACCGGCAATGCCTTTATGACGCAGCAAGGCATCCAGCTGTGGCGCGCGACCACGGAAACGCTTAAACAGCGCCATTGGCTCTTCCGAGCCGCCACGCTCTAAAATGCAGTGCAGGAAATCTTGTCCGGTCTGCGGATTGAAAATGCCCTCTTCCTCAAAGCGGGCAAACGCATCAGCGGACAGCACTTCCGCCCACAGGTAGCTGTAGTAACCCGCGGCATAGCCTCCGGCGAAGATGTGGCTAAAGCTATGCGGCATCCGCTGCCAGCTTGGCGCTTGCAGTACCGCCACTTTGGCTTTCACATCGTGCAGCATCTCCAACACCTTGGCACCCTCGGCCGGAGAGTATTCGTGGTGCAGACGGAAATCGAACAGCCCGAATTCCAGCTGACGCAGAACAAACATCGCTGCCTGATAGTTTTTCGCTGCCAGCAATTGGGACAGCATTTCCTGTGGCAGTGGTTCACCGCTTTCATAGTGACCGGAGATGAACGCCAGCGCTTCGGCTTCCCAGCACCAGTTTTCCATAAACTGGCTTGGCAGCTCGACTGCATCCCACGGCACGCCGTTGATACCGGACACCGCGCCCGTATCCACTTCGGTCAGCATATGGTGAATGCCGTGACCAAATTCGTGGAACAAGGTGGTGACTTCGTCATGGGTAAACAGCGCCGGCTTATCGCCAACCGGTTTGTTGAAGTTACAGGTCAGGTAGGCAACCGGTTTTTGTAAACTGCCATCGAGGCGACGATTACGGCCGATGCAATCATCCATCCACGCCCCGCCTCGCTTGTGTTCACGGGCGTACAAGTCCAGATAGAAGCTACCGCGCAGCTCGCCTTGGCCGTCAATCAGCTCAAAGAAACGGACACTCGGATCCCACACATCCACACTACCCGCTGGCAGCTCGCGTGCTTCGATACCAAACACCCGACGCAGCACTTCGAACAAGCCGCTGATCACACGATCTTCCGGGAAGTACGGACGCAGCGCCTCATCGCTGATAGCAAACAGGTGCTGTTTTTGTTTTTCGCTGTAATAGGCGATATCCCACACTTCCAGCGTATCGACGCCGCACTGCTCACGGGCAAACGCGCGCAGCTCCGCCAGCTCTTTTTCCCCTTGTGGGCGAGCGCGGTTGGCCAGATTGTTCAAAAACTCCAGCACTTGCTGTGGGTTTTCTGCCATTTTGGTGGCCAGCGATTTATCGGCATAGGTAGCAAAGCCCAGCAATTGGGCCAGCTCATAGCGCAGCGCCAGAATTTCAGCGATCAGTGGCGAGTTATCCCACTGACCGGCATTCGGGCCTTGATCGGAAGCGCGGGTGGCATAGGCCTGATACAGCTCTTGGCGCAGCGCTTGGTTATCACAATAGGTCAGCACTGGTAGGTAGCTCGGGATATCCAGCGTCAGCAGGTAGCCCTCTTGGCCCTTGGCCTGCGCGGCGGCCGCCGCCGCTTGCAGCGCACTCTCTGGCATCCCTTGCAGTTCGTTCACGTCAGTGACCAGCTTGCTCCAGCCCATGGTGGCATCCAGCACATTGTTGCTAAACTGGTTCGACAGCTCTGACAGGCGAGTCATGATCTCGCCGTAGCGTTGCTGTTGCTCGGCAGGCAAGCCGATGCCGGACAGCTCAAAATCACGCAAACTGTTTTCTACCGCTTTGCGCTGGGCGGGAGTCAGACGGCTGAACTCTTCGCTGTCATGCAGCGCTTTGTAGGCTTGATACAAACCGGCATGTTGGCCCATCCAAGTGCCGTATTCGGATAACAGCGGCAAACACTGCTGATAAGCTTCACGCAATTCGGGAGAGTTTTTCACCGCATTTAAGTGACCGACCGGTGACCACAAGCGGCTCAGGCGGTCATTCACTTCTGCCAATGGCTCACACAGGTTCGCCCACGTGTACGGGGTATCCTGCGCCAATACGCGCTCAACCTCGGCGCGGCAGTCGGCAATGGCCTGCTCCACCGCCGGCAGCACGTGCTGCGGCTCGATTTGTGAGAACGGTGGTAATCCGGTGAAGCTTAGCAGTGGGTTGGAAGACTGCAGGTTGCTCATGGTCAGTTATCCTTAAAATGTATTATCTCTATTAAGATGGCGATCCTGCAGGCGAAATTCAATGCTCACTCAGGCATAATATGCGACCTAAGAGAGAGGTCACCATGCTCAGCTATCGACACAGTTTTCATGCCGGCAACCACGCCGACGTTTTAAAGCACACCGTTCAGGCGCTGATCATCGACGCCCTGAAACAAAAAGATAAGCCGTTCGTGTATCTGGATACCCACTCCGGTGCTGGTCGTTATTACCTGAAAAGCGACCATTCAGAGAAAACCGGTGAATATCTGGAAGGCATTGGCCGAATTTGGCAGCGCGATGATATTCCCGAGCTGCTGCAGCCTTACCTGTCGGCGGTGAAAGCGGTTAACCGCGGTCCGCAGCTGTTTTATTATCCAGGCTCGCCGCTGATTGCCCAGCATCTGCTGCGCGATCACGATCGCTTGCTGCTGACCGAACTGCATCCGACCGATTTCCCTCTGCTGCGCCATGAGTTTCGCGAAGACCCGCGCGCCTCAACCAAGCGCGGTGACGGTTACCAGCAGCTGAAATCTCAGCTGCCACCGAAAGAGCGTCGCGGTTTAGTGCTGATTGACCCGCCGTACGAGCTTAAAGATGACTACCAGCAGGTCGTGACCGCCATTACCGAAGGCTACAAGCGCTTTGCGACCGGTACCTATGCCATCTGGTATCCAGTCGTGCTGCGCCAGACCATCAAGCGCATGCTGCGCGATCTGGAAGCCACCGGCATTCGCCGCATCCTGCAAATCGAGCTGGGCGTGCGTCCGGACTCCGATCAGCGCGGCATGACCGCCTCCGGTATGATTGTGATCAATCCACCGTGGAAGCTGGAAAGCCAGATGCAAGAGCTGCTGCCATGGCTGACCGAGGTGATGGTGCCAGAAGGCACTGGCCATCACAGCGTGACTTGGGTCGTTCCTGAATAAACGCCGGAAAAAGCGCTGGCATAAACTCGGCTCACCATTTCCCCTTGGGGAATGTCACGAGTAAGTAAGCACTCCGGTGCACTGCGCCGTCCTGACTGGGCGGCGTTTTGTCATCTGCGCTAAATTTCCCCGTGGCAATCTTAGACCTTGGCCGCAATTTCACACCGCAAACAGCCACCCAAGCAGGTTTTCAGCGCACAGTCAGATATAGTGAAATCAAATAGCGTCACTCGGGTATAGCCAACCGCGTTTTTACACACCGCACATGAACCTGACGCTCAGTGAAAGCATCAACAGGAAGTTGGGCCACGTCGGCAATCACCTGACCCACACAACGGCCATCAAGGATGAGGCAGCACAGTGCCAGTACGCACCACCGCAACTTGCAGCTTATTGCGCCAGCGTTATCTTTTGCACCGTGGCGGGATCGCCTTGGTGGCGGGCATCGTATGCGCGCTATTGTCGTTATTTAGCAGCTACCAACAACTGCGCCAGCAAGCCTTACAGCAACAGCACAAAGCGGTTCAACAACTGCGCGATTATTTTGAAACCCAGCAGCCCTTTAGCCGTAACTGGCAAAATCGGTTACTGACCTTAAGCCACTACCCGTGCGCGCAAGTGCAACCGCAACTGCAACAAGCGGCCACCCAAGATCACAGCGCGCGTAGCTACTTACTGGTTCAGCAAGGCCAAATCCACTGCTCTTCGTCCACCGCCGATGAAGCGCGCATGTTACAGCCGTACCTCGATTTACTGTTGCAACACCCACGCACGCCGATGTTGCTCAAAGAGATGGCCGGTAGCGCGCCAGTGCTGGTGTACTGGTGGCCGCACAGCAGCCAAGCCGAGCAAGGGGTGCTGTATGTGCAAGATATCTACCCGCTCACCCATATCCTATTGCGTCCACAGCTGCCGTATATCACCGGCCTAAGTATGGATGTGAGCTACCCCTATCCACAAACCTTGCGCAGTATCGCGCCCGATGACGCCACCTTCGCCACGCCAAAAGCCCGCTGGCAAGACAGCGCCCATCACGTCACCCTCAACGTGTATGGCCCTGAAGGGTGGCAGCTGGTGCCGCTACTGAGCGGGATGCCGGTCTCCGTTGCCCTGTTACTCGGCTTGTGTGTGTTTATGCTGGTGTTCCATCTGTACAGTGACCGCCACCATTTCAGCCACGATCTGCGCACGCTGATCCGACAGAAAAAACTGCGCATGCATTATCAGCCGCTGATCGACTGCCAAAGCGGTCGCTGCGTCGGGGTGGAAGCCTTGCTGCGCTGGACGCCACACGGCATCACCCAATCGCCGGATGCCTTTATCAGCCAGCTGGAGCAGCATCATCTGATGCCGCATCTGACCCATCACCTGATGCAGCTGATTGCCCAAGACATGCAGCGGCTACCGCTGGATAACCTGCCCGCCGGTTTTCGGATCTCCGTGAATATCTCCCCCGATCACTTCAACGAGCCGGCGCTGCTGGATAACACCCGCACCTTACGCCAAGCGCTGCCGACACAAACCCGCTTGATTTTGGAGATCACCGAGCGCAGCCCGCTGCATTTCAATGCCAGCCAAATTCGCCAGCTAGACGCGTTACAAGCACTACCGGATGTGCACCTAGCGCTGGATGATTTCGGCACCGGCCACTGCACCCTGGGTTACTTAAACCAACTGCGCCCTGATTACCTGAAAATCGATAAACGCTTTACCGCCAGCATTGATGCCCAAGGGATGGATACCGTGGTGCTCGACAGCATCATTGCGCTGGCCCAGCGCCTAGGGATCGCCTTGATTGCCGAAGGGGTCGAAAGCGGGGTACAGGCCATGTATCTGCGCCAAAAAGGGGTGCAAACCCTGCAGGGATTCTTGTTTGCCCGCCCGATGCGGATTGAGGAACTGCAGGAGTGGCTACAAAACCCGATGCAGAAATTTGCCGGAGCCTGCCCTCTATCGCTAGAATCAATCCATTAGAGCAAGGCTCCTGACAATGGACGGCAAACAATGACCAAACATTATGATTATCTGGCAATCGGCGGTGGCAGCGGCGGGATCGCCTCGGTCAACCGAGCAGCAATGTACGGCAAGAAGTGTGCCCTGATTGAGGCGAAAGCCCTCGGCGGTACCTGCGTGAATGTCGGCTGTGTGCCGAAAAAAGTGATGTGGCACGGAGCCCAGATTGCAGAAGCCATGCACCGCTATGCGGCAGACTATGGCTTTGATGTGGATGTAAAACAGTTCGACTTCCAGCAACTGATCGCCAGCCGCGAAGCGTACATCGATCGTATCCATCAATCCTACGAGCGGGTTCTGGGCAACAACAAGGTTGACGTGATCCAAGGCTTTGCCCGTTTTGTCGATGCCCACACCGTGGAAGTCAACGGCGAGCAAATCACTGCCGATCACATCCTGATAGCCACCGGCGGCTATCCAACCCGACCCGCCATTCCCGGTGCCGAATACGGGATTGATTCCGATGGTTTCTTTGCCCTGCGCGAGCTGCCAAAACGGGTCGCTGTGGTTGGCGCGGGCTACATCGCGGTAGAGATTGCCGGCGTGATGCACGCCCTCGGTGCGGAGACCCATCTGGTGGTGCGTAAGCACGCCCCGCTGCGCAGCTTTGATCCGATGTTGGTCGATACGCTGCTGGAAGTGATTAAAACTGAAGGCCCAGAGCTGCACACTCAAGCGGTACCACTGCGCGTAGAAAAACACGCAGATGGCAGCTTAACGCTGCATCTGGAAGATGGCCGCAGCCTGCACGTCGATTGCCTGATTTGGGCCATTGGCCGTAAACCGGCTACCGATCGTCTGAATCTGGATGCCAGTGGCGTGGAGCTTGACGATCGCGGTTATATCCGCGTTGATATGTACCAGAACACCAATGTGCCGGGCGTGTATGCGGTGGGAGATAATACCGGTCGCATCGAGCTGACACCGGTTGCGGTGGCAGCGGGTCGTCGTCTGTCTGAGCGTCTGTTCAACAACAAGCCGAGCGAGCACTTGAACTACGACAACGTGCCGACCGTGGTGTTCAGCCATCCACCAATCGGTACAGTGGGCTTAACCGAGCCACAGGCAATCGAACAGTATGGCGAAGCCAATGTGAAGGTCTATACCTCGTCCTTTACTGCCATGTACACGGCGGTCACTCAGCACCGTCAGCCGTGCCGGATGAAACTGGTGTGTGTCGGTGCCGAGCAGAAGATTGTCGGTATCCACGGCATCGGCTTTGGTATGGATGAGATCCTGCAAGGCTTTGCTGTCGCCATGAAGATGGGCGCGACCAAGCGCGATTTCGACAATACCGTGGCGATTCACCCAACGGCAGCCGAAGAGTTTGTGACCATGCGCTAAAGCGCAATGCTAAGATCTGCTGATGCGGCCACCACGGGTGGCCGCGTTTTACTGTCCGCAACCACTGCTCGCTGCTCTCACATTATCCAGCCAATTAGCTTAGCGGCTCACACAACACCTGCAGCATTTCCTCATCTTGGCCGGGCCAATAATTAAACGGCGAATCCATCATCAAGCGCATCATGACGCGTAAAATGCCACCGCGATAATTAACTAACAGATAATCCACCAGCAGATCGAATAAACACAAACTGGCGATAATAAAAATACCGAGGAATAAAATCATCCTGATTTCATACGACATGAGGCCTACCACCCTACATCCTGCAAGTTTGGCTAAATGGTGCTATAGCAAGGCGGAAAAATATATTTGTTTCGCAAAACAATACGTTGTGATCACGGTTAAAATCGTAAAGAAATATAAGACATAAACAAATCACCACAAGTCATTCGCAACTGATACGCAATAGCGCTCACTGCATCTAAGGCTAACTTTCAGCTAGCATTGTTCTAACCGCGCAGCGCACCCACCGAATCGCACATAAAAAATCCCCACATCTCCCCACAGCAAAGTGCGGGGGAAATGCAGGGAGTCTCTCGCCCACCGCTGAAATATCGCGGGCGGATATAAACGCGCCTCATCAGGCAAAAACACCGCTTACATAGCGTGTTTGATGCCTTTTTTCACCAGCCACCAGTTCATCGGATAAGCGGTAAAAAAGCCGGCCACCATGGCGATTTGCATCATGAACCAGTACACCGCGCTGAGGCGTGGCATATCGGGAGCAAACAGACCAAACAGCACAATCGCCATCCAGATATACATCCCAATCTGCCAACAGATCAGAGATAACACATCCGCCTTGATGGCGTTTTTCAACGCCGCCGCCGGGGCCATCCCCATCTGACGGGCAGGCAGATACTGAAAGGCGATCCCGAGCAGTAACGCCAAACAAAAATCCAGTGTCCAACTGCCAAACACTACGCTGCCAAACAAGGTTACCGGCACAAACAGAACCCACACTTCACCGATAATATCGGCCAACGTACAGCCAGTGCCGCAGTGGGTGCTGGTTTTGAACACGTTTTTCCAAGTCACTTTGCCGTGATGCATCATCATCATGCCATGCATATCGTGCATATCGTGCATATCGTGCATATCGTGCATATCGTGCATATCGTGCATATCGTGCATATCGTGCATAT
>PPYF01016745.1_pt1 | contig 59965 bp, 66 predicted proteins | sample 1559871 | NCBI WGS metagenome assembly PPYF01 (sample SAMN08240021, study PRJNA423297) | Human gut metagenome, whole genome shotgun sequencing project. | reverse complement strand
AGGCATCCATATCAATCAAAGGCTAAAATAGTAGCAGCTGCTACTAAATGAATATAATTGATATGATATTTTTTAACATGGTATATCTTATGAAAAATTAGATAACATCTCCAATAATAAAATTTTAAATAGTAATACCAGATTCTATAAAGAAATGCTGGCTGCTGGTCGCAAATGCAAAGAATCTGGCTATATAATGAATTTCACTTTTAGTATAGGTGATTTGAGCTATATGGATTTGCGAAGTTATTTAGTTAATTTGATGGGGATTGATTTTTATTTTAATGAACGAAAGAGAATTCAATATGAATGTTCCTGAAGAATTAATAAATACGCCTATCATGAATTTTTTGCTACATAGTGATAAGCATGGAAAATTTAGTGCACAAGAATTAAAAGATTTATTAACTCAAATAGAAGATAAAATACCAGAGAAGATGAATTTTAGCTCAATTGAGATAAAACGAGATGATAAATATGTTATTTATATGCAAAACGAAGATAATCGGGATATTGAATATATAATAACTTCATTTTTTAAATTTTTAAAAGCGACTGTAGCGAATAATTTAGGGTGGGCATACGAGCAAAATAATGCATAATGCCCTTTAAGTAACAATAGGAGTTAGAAGAGAAATTAATGCTAGTAAATGCCAAAAATTTAAGTGAGCAAGCACTGTCAATTTTAGTTTTAGGAAAGGGATATAGAAGTAATGACTAAAGCGTTTGGTTTGAACCGGATAATCCTAAAAAAATTCTTGCTTATGAAATCAATGAACTAGGCAACGAAGATATTCCTAATTTTTTAGCAGAAAATTATGAGCTTAATGATAAAACAAATATCACTTTAATTGATAAGTGTATTAAAAAGCGACGTAATTCTGCTAATTATAAACTTATTTGGTTATGTAGTACTGCTAAAGAAGCAGAAAAATATGCTGATAGTTCTAGAAGTGTTTATAAATTTTTATTACCTGAAAATCCTCAAGATTATATTCTAGTTTCCGATTTAGGTGCAAAGGGATGTTTAATTGCTTATACTAAAATATAAAGGAATTAGATTTTTAAAATTATTATTGAATTGCCAATAATAATTAAAGGAGAAAAAATATCGAAAGACTAAGGATCAAAAATCCTTAGTCTTTTTTTATATTAATCATCGACAATAATTATCCTAGGATATAAAATATCCTCAAATATAAAAGGAGATGATTTTTATGCCAAATGTAGTAATTCTTGGTGGTAATGGCTATCTGGGTAGAAATATTACTAAGGTGTGGTTAGCGATAGACCCTAAGCTTGAGTTTTATATTGTTTCTCGTTCAGGACAGAATAAATTAGTTGATAAACGCATTCACAACATTAAGGCCGACGTTACTAATGAAAAAGATGTAGCAAAGAAACTTCCTGATACTTTTGATTACATTATCGACTGCATCGGTGCCCCTGAAAAAGATCCTGAAAAGTTCAAACAAATTAATGATTTACCAGCCGAAACAATGTTAGCCTTAGCTCGTAAACAAAAGGATCCAGTAATGGGATTTATTTCAGGTAGACTTGGACCTAAGACCTTTATCGATGGAAAAGCCCAGATTTTAAAAGAGTTGCAAGACAGTAGCATCAAAGTTGCATCAGTTAGTCCAAGTGTGGTTTATGGCAATGGTAGAAAAGATTCAATGACCAAAATGGTGCCATTTTTGAAGTTTATGGGTCTGTTTTCTGCTAAAATGAATCCTGATGATGTTAATGATGTTGTAAAAGACTTGATCAATCAAATGATTAAACTTCTCAATAGCTAAATAGGTGATTTTTTGAAAATAAATAAAAGTGTAGAACAAGCTACTTATGTTTTACTGATCTTGGCATTGCAAAAAAAACATACACCTTTAAAAAGTCGCGTTTTAAGCAAAACAATGGGTGTATCTGACTCATATTTAAAGAAAATATTAATGATGTTAAAACATAACGAGTTGATTACTGCTAGTGCAAGCAAAAAGGGCGGCTATCAGTTAGCACGCCCAATTGATGAGATTAGTTTAAAAGATGTTTTTTATGCATTAGAGCTAAATTATAATCAAATCGAGTTTAATCATTTAGCTAATAATATTTTTGATGATCAAGATCACGTTGAAGAGAGCGAAAACAAGATTATCAATACTTTGCAAGCAGGTTTAAGTAGTTTTTATGACGAATTAGATGAGTTGAAATTATCTGACTTATTAAAAGACGGTGCCTATCAAAATGGTTGCATCGACTGGAATGCAAAGGGTTAACGCATCAACTTTTTAGATAAAATAATTAAATTAGACAGCTTATCTTTATTATTAATTCGATAATTAGCATAAATATGCACTTTAGCTTCAGGATTAATAATCGGAATCAGTTTCGGTTTATGGTCCTGAAGCTTTTTGTATGCATCGAGTTTATTGGTTAAATTAGTTTTAAAAATAGGAAAGTTAGAATTAGTAATCAATTCGCTAATGGCTTTTATATTGTCCTGGAAAATAAATAGAGCCGAAATATGCTTTTGAATAATATCTCGTCAAATACCGATGTGGTTGTAGACAACAAATTCATGTCCCGTTAAGTTAGCAAAGGTGACATTGCTGGTGCCGCATCTGGAGTCGTAAATACAGTTCATCAAATTGGTGGAGCAGTTGGATTTGCAATTGTTTCAGAAGCAGTAGCTGGTCTTTATTCAGCAATAACTTCAATGATCATGCTCAATGGGTAATGGTAATCCTTGCTGTAATCATGCTTTTAGCAGGATTAAATATTTTACGTAAAAAGCATGAATAAGTTTTAAAAAAACTATTGACATTTATTATAACTATATTAAAATAATATCTAACAAATTTAATTAATTCTGAAAACAAAAAGAAAGAAGAGTAGTTCATTCTTACTTTTCAGCGAATCCCGTTAGGTGTGAGGGGATAAAGTTAAGTTTAAGCGAAAATCACTTTCTAGTTCTGTTTCTCAACTATTGAGTAAGAAACAGTGGGAGCGCCCATTATAGTGCCAACGTATCGCCGATTAAATCGGCCGCACGTGAAAGGTATTATTAGCAATAATAATATGAATAAAGGGTGGTACCACGCTAATGACGTCCCTCAGCCAAAGATATTTTGGCTGAGGGACTTTTTTGTTATTCAGAGGGATTTATTTTTAGGAGGAAAAGGTATGAAGTCGAAGAAACTTACCTGGAAGGAATATCTAGTTGTTGCATCTTTGCTGTTCGGATTATTCTTTGGAGCTGGTAACTTAATTTTCCCATTGCATTTGGGTCAATTAGCCGGTGCAAATTGGGGAACAGCTGCAGTTGGATTCTTAATCACCGGTGTATTATTACCGTTATTATCAGTATTAGCCGTTGCAATTACCCGTTCAGAAGGAGTTTACGATATCGGTAGACCACTTGGAGCAGGATTTGCAGTTGTTTTTATGGTATTAATTCATGCAACTATCGGACCATTATTTGGTACGCCAAGAACTGCCACTGTATCATTTACTGTAGGTGTTGCGCCGTTTTTACCAAGTAATATGCAAACTCCAGCTTTGTTAATTTTTTCAGCATTGTTCTTCTTAGCTGCTTTTGCTTTTTCTTACCATGAAAATAATATCTTATCTAACGTTGGTAAGGTATTAAATCCATTATTTTTAGCACTATTATTCTTAGTATTTGTTGTCGCATTTCTTAATCCATTAGGTAATCCGCAAACTGCAGCTGTTACTAGTGCGTACAAGCACTCAGCTTTAGTTAACGGATTCTTAGAAGGCTACAATACAATGGATGCTTTAGCTGGGCTTGCATTTGGTGTGACTGTTGTTACTGCTGTCCGTTCTATGGGGCAAAAAGATGCCAAGAGTGTATCAAAAGTTGTTGCTAAGTCTGGTGTATTGGCTGTAGCTGCTATTGGTTTGATCTACTTATTGCTTATCTTGATGGGAGCTATGTCATTAGGCCAATTTAAGGTATCTGATAATGGTGGTGTCGCATTTAACCAAATTGTTAATTACTATGGTGGAATCTTTGGTCAAGCTTTACTTGCATTTTTGTTAACTGTTACTTGTTTGACTACTGCTGTTGGTTTAGTAGCTGCTTTTGCGCAAGACTTCCATAAACATTTTCCTAAGGTCAGCTACCATGCTTGGCTTGCACTTAGCTGCTTAGCATCATTTTTAACTGCTAACTTTGGTTTAGATCAAATCATTGCTTGGTCAACTCCAATGTTGATGTTCTTATATCCCTTATCAATGGTTTTAATCATCCTTTCAGTTTGCTCACCATTGTTCCAGAAAGATGGAGTTGTTTATTTCTTCGTAATCTTATTCACTGTTGTGCCAGCATTGGGCGACATGGTGGTTGCATTTCCAAGCGTTGTTAGTCAAAGTAGTTTTGGCTTGACCGTAGCTTCAATGAGAAACACCTTACCACTTGCTAGCATGGGATTATCATGGCTTGTACCAGCTGTAGTTGGTTTAGTAATTGGTTTACTTGTCCACTTTGTAAGAAGTAGGAACGTTGCACAAGTTTCTGATGAATTAGAATAAAAATAAAGAAATCTGAGAATTAATTTTCTCGGATCCTTTTTTTGAGTAATACTTAAAAATTATGGTATTCAATAATTTCAAAGTCTTAGACATGGATAATTTTTAAACGTACAATAATCTTAATTAAGAAAAGATTGATTACATGTCTATTTTTGATGAAACTTTAACAATGAATAATGGCTTAAAAATTCTTAAAATGGCACTTGGCGTATGGGAAATCCCTGATACTCAAACGTCTAAAGTTGTAGAATAAGCAATTAAGATTGGATATCGTCATATTGATACTGCTCAAGCTTACGGTAATGAACGCGGGGTAGGCGAAGGTGTTAAAAATTCTGGTGTTGCTCGTGATAAAGTTTTTATTAATTCAAAGGTAGCTGCTGAAATTAAGAATTATAAAGAAGCTAAGACTTCAATTGATGAAACCTTGGATAAAATGGGGTTAGATTATCTTGACATGATGATCATTCATAATCCTCAACCTTGGAATGAAGTAAATCAATCAAGTGATCGCCATTTTGAAGGAAATCTTGAAACTTGGCGTGCAATGGAAGATACCGTAAAAGAAGGTAAACTCCGCACCATTGGTGTTTCAAGTTTTGAAAAAGAAGACTTAGATAATATCATTAAGAATAGTTATACTAAACCAGCTGTAAACCAGATTTTAGTTTATATTGGTGAAACTCCAATGGATATGATTAATTATAGTCAAGAAAACGATATCGTTGTTGAAGCCTTTTCACCTATTGCTCATGGTGCTGCATTGAATAATCCTCAAATTAAGCAAATGGCTGATAAGTATGGTGTAAGTGTTCCTCAATTATGTATCCGTTATGATTGGCAACTTAATTGTGTTGTTTTACCAAAATCTGCTAATCCAGAACATATGAAGAGTAACGCAGAAATTGACTTTAAGATCAGTGATGAAGATATGGCTGAACTTAAGAAATTTACTCCAGTTGATTATGGTAAAGCTGGCATTTTCCCAGTATTTGGCGGTAAGATGTAAAAATATTTTATAAGCAAAAAAGAGAGAGTTGCTAGCCCTCTCTTTTTTTATTATTTTATTTTCAATAATTCAGGTCTGCGTGCTAATTCGATATATAGTTGTCCATTTCTTACGGCAATTCCTTCAGATTCACGTAAGGTAAGGAATTGATAGTGTTTTAAAACTTTACCAGATTGAGCTACTTGAAAAATATTGTCGTTAAAAGCTAGATAGAAATTATTATTAGCATAAGTAAAGCCTTGAAGGTGAGAATTATTTTTTACAAAATATGCATTATGGAAGTAGCGTGGAAAGTATTCTGAACGATTCCAAACTTTGATTGTCCACAGATTCTTTATTTGGTAATTCTTACGAGATATTTGTAAGATTTCTGTTGAATTTGCTGGGTTAGCTTCACGATTGTTGCTGGCTAAAACGTAGATATAGTTTTTGGTAGTTCCAAGTGACTGACCGTGGCCTAATTTTAAATATGGAGAAACGCTGATGTTTTGACTTGTTTGCTTAAAATCGCTCCAACTCATTGTCCGTAAATTCTGCGTTTGAATTGGATCCGACAAATTATTGAGGTTATAAGTTACCAAGTATCCCCAAGTTGAATTAGGCTGACCAAAATACGAGACTATTAATTGGTTATTCAACAAATTGATTCCTTGAGGAATGACTCCCACTTGATTTAGCTGATCATCGTATTGCTCATAGTCAAGTAAGCGAAAACGTGGTTGATAAAAAGCGGTTTGCATAGTGGCACCATTTTTACCATGATAGGTATTAATTTCCATCTCAGGTTGATAACCATTTTCCATATTCCAGTTAGGCGATGAAGATTGAGAACTTCCTATAAACGACTTTGCCTCAGAAGGACCGCTTGTGGCAGTTTTATTAGCAACAGCTATTCCTTCATTATAATTGGAGCGCACATTAACTATAGTACGCGTTTTAATTTTTTCATATTTAAAGGTGACGGAGTAAGCACCAGGAGTAGCTGAGCTAATTTGTTTTTGTGAAACTTTTATCTGGTTAGGGTTTATTAATGTCCCATGCTTATCTACCATATATGCGATGGCATAACTCACTGGAAAAGCATAGTAGTTATTCCTAACTAAAGAAATATGCTTAGCAACTGAGATCTCATTTCTACGGAAGAACTTTTCATTAACCCAACTGGTTTCTCGTCCGTTAATAACTAGTTGCCAATATGTTCCGTTTTTTGTTTTAGCCGAGCGCTGCGACTGCAGTAATCCTTTTCTAAAATATTTAGTTGAAGAGAAGGCGTTAACGCCGCCTTTTTGAGATACATTTCGATAAATTGGATAATTCTGTTTACCGGCTAGCTGGTATGAACGTTTTGATATTCAATGATTTTGGCTGGTTGTAAAACAATCTGCCCATTTTTTACTGGATTAACTTTTTTAGGGATGAAGAAATATCCCAGTAGTAAAAAAATAGCAATTATAAATAAAAATCTAAAAAACTTTTTCATAATGTTGAATATTATTAGTTTAAATAATGAAATTTGAAATAAATAAGCACTGGACTTTACCAAGTTTTAAAAATTATTCATTAAGCGATTCGCGTAATTCTTGTAAAAATAGATTAGCTAAATTGGAACGTCGAACATTCTTCTTCCAAATGACCATATTGGGATCAGTGACTTTAGATGAAAGAGGACGCGAGACAAGGTTTAAATAATCTTTATCAACTAGATGATCATAAGTGATTTGAACTGCATCTTTTTGACTAGCTAAAATTGCTGCATTAAAAGCAAGGTTGCTTTGTGCTAATAATTTAACATCATGGTATAAATTTCCCCACCAATTATGAAATTTATCAGTAACCAAAGTTTGCATGGATATGATAATTGGGTATTTGATTAATAATCGTGCTAAATCATACCAAGAAGCAGAGATTCGTGGAAGAATGGCTCAACATAGTCGTTTGTATCGTAATTCTCAGGTAGAGCAACTTTTGATTAATTTTTTGTGGAGATAATAAAAAGCTAGATTGACAAAAGTATAAGAAATTTAAAATAAATCAAACTAACTCATTGACAATAAGTAAGCAGAGACCTAAACTTATTTATAGTTAATAGCTTACTTATTAAAAGTGTTCGGAAAGGAGTACTAATCATGTTGAAATTAGCTGCAAACAATCAAATTGTTAATGTATGTTGTCAATGCTGTCAACTTTCTTTGTTATGCAGAAAATTCAGCATCCCGTACTTCAATAATTAATAATGCTATATAGTAATAATTAAAGACCTACGATCTAAGCTGAATTTAGATTGTAGGTCTTTTTATGTTGTTTGGGAGGATTTTTAATGAATTGGACGATTATCCAGCAGGCAATGCCTGCATTTATGGCAGGTTTCAAGCTAACACTTTGGTTATCGTTAGTTGGAATCATTGGATCAATAATAGTGGGAATTATAGTCAGTTTATTTCAATATTTTAAAGTACCTGTTTTAAGTCAAATATCTACCGCATATGTAGAACTTGCACGAAACACACCATTATTAATTCAACTATTTTTCTTATATTATGCGTTTCCAATCTTCGGTTTAAAGATATCCGCAGAAGTTTGCGGTATTATCGGCTTGATCTTTTTAGGTGGAGCATATATGGCAGAAGGTTTTACCGGTGGATTTAATGGTGTAACCAAGAGCCAGATTAATAGTGGTAAGGCTTTAGGGATGAATAGATTACAACTTGCTAGATATGTTGTCTTTCCACAGGGGGTAGCACTCAGTGTACCAGCACTTGCCGCCAATATAATCTTTTTAATTAAAGAAACATCAATCTTTTCTGTCATTGCAATTCCAGAATTGACTAACACAGCGATGGACTTGATCGGAATGTATTATCGTTCAAACGAATACTTATTTATGCTGGTAGTTGCATATGCAGTAATTTTGATTCCATTAATTTTAATTTTAAATTGGTTAGAAAAGAGAGTTCGTTATGGTGCATTCGGGAATTAATGTTTTATTTGAAGGAACAAATCTAGCACGCTTAATGGCCGGATTATGGGCATCTATTTGGATTGCAGCAATTTCATTAGTTATTGGTTTACTTTTAGGTACAATTCTAGGAATCTTACGTACTATGCCTAATAAAATTGTTCGTTTTGTTTTGAGACTATATCTTGAATTTTTTAGAATAGTGCCAACAATTGTACTTTTATATTTGGTTTATTATATTTTGCCGAGAACATTCCATGTTAATTGGTCGGCAACTCGGATGGCAGTTTTGGCCTTTGCATTATGGGTAGCTGCTGAATTTAGTGATATTGTACGTGGAGCACTAGAATCAGTGCCAAAGAACCAGCGAGAATCAGGTTTGGCACTGGGTTTAAGCAATATTCAACTCTTTAGATATGTTTTATTACCACAAGCAATCAAATTAGAGCTTCCTGCAACAATTAATCTTGCAACACGTGTGATTAAAACAACTTCACTTTTGATGGTGATCAATATTATGGAAGTAATCAATGTAGGACAACAAATTATTGAAGCTAATAATCAAAAATATCCAACAGGTGTATTTTGGATTTATGGTTTTATTTTCATTTTATATTTTATTTTAGATTATCCATTATCAGCATGGGCAAAGCGGTTAACAGCAAATAAAGAATAGGTGTAATTATGACAGAAGAAATTTTAAAGGTAGAACATTTAGATAAATTTTACGGTGATTGGCAGGCTTTACATGATATTAACTTCAATCTTAAAAAGGGTGAAGTTTTAACCCTTCTCGGCCCATCAGGCTCAGGCAAGAGTACGCTTTTACGTACTTTAAATGGCTTAGAAGATTATCAAAAGGGTAGTATTTATTTTCATGATAAAAAAATTGATCCTACTCCAAAAGAATGGCAATTATTAAGACAAAAGATTGGTATGGTTTTCCAGAGCTATGATCTATTTCCTAACTTAACCGTAATGGACAATATTTTACTTGCTCCAGTAAAAGTGCAACATCGAAAAGAAGATGAAGTTAGAAAGCAAGCTAAAGAATTGCTAAAACGGGTAGGGATGCAAGATTATGCATCATCATATCCAAGAGAATTATCCGGTGGTCAAAAACAAAGAGTAGCAATTGTCCGTGCAATGGCTATGAATCCCGAGATTTTGCTATTAGACGAAATTACTGCATCTCTTGATCCAGAAATGGTTCGCGGTGTTCAAGAAATTGTAGAGCATTTATCTAATAGAGATCATATGACCATGATTGTCGTAACTCACCAGATGAATTTCGCTGAAAAGATTGCAGATGAAGTACTATTCCTTGAAGATGGTAAAATCTTGGAAGATACACCAGGAAAAGAGTTCTTTAAGAACCCCCAAACTGCTCGTGCTCGTGAATTCCTAGACAGCATGGATTTCTAGTGGAGGGTTAGGTATGAAAGTTAAGAACATTTTCAATTGGACTATCAGCATACTAGCTATTTTACTCGTGATTATCTCTGCTTATTTTGGTTTTACGCAAAAAGGTTTAAATAGTGGTACTTCTGCTAGCCGATGGAGTAATCAAAACGGAGTTTCTGAAATTAAAAGACGAGGCTACTTAAGAGTAGCGGTTTTTGGTGATTTACCACCTTATGGCTGGGTTAATTCAAATGGTAAGCGTGTAGGTTATGATGTTTACTTGGCACACCGTATGGCCAAGGATTTAGGGGTGAAAATTAGATTTGTTCAAGTTAATGCTAACAATCGTGTTGACACTTTGAATTCAAATAAAGCTGATATCATTTTGGCTAACTTTACAGTTACACCTGAACGAAAAGATGTAGTAGACTTTGCTAAACCATATATGAAGGTTTCTGTTGGTGTCATTTCGCCTAAGAGTGCACCAATAACTTCTGCTAATCAGTTAAAGAATAAAAAATTAATTGTTACTAAGGGTACGACTGCTGAAAACTACTTCTCACAACAAAAGAATGTAAACTTATTAAAATTCGATTCTAAAACGCAGCAATTCAACGCTCTTAAGAATGGTCGTGGTGCAGCTTTAGCTGATGATAACTCATACCTTTACGCTTGGGTAAAACAAAATCCTAAGTATACTGTAGGAATTAAGAGTATTGGTCCCAAACAATATATTTCTCCAGCAGTTAAAAAAGGGAATCGTTCACTATTAAAATGGACAAATAAAGAGATTACTAAATTGAATAAGGAAAGCTTTTTCGTAGAAGATTACAATAAAGAATTACGTCCATACTTTGGTAAGGATATCAAGCCAACTGATGTTATTTTGGCTTGATGCCAAATGATATTTGATAGAATTCAACTAAAAATAAACAATGAGAAAGGCATTAGGCTACTAAATCAATGTCATTAAGTTAAGACATTGAATGCATTGAAGCTCATGCCTTTTTTAACGCAAAAAATCCTATTGATAGAATATCGTAGAAATCTATCAATAGGATTTCTTATAGAATATCAAACATTATTACAGAAAAAAAGAAGTGTTTACTCCTAAGATTTTAAAAATTGGGTAAGCGGTTCTTCTTTTTCTATGGATTGATTTTGGTGAAGATATAGTACCATTTTATAATCCTAATGCAATTGTTTTAATTCGTTTAAAACTGCATCATAATTGGGTTCATGTGTAATTTCATCAACTAATTCACGATATAGGATTTTACAATTAGGGTCGAGAACCCAAACAGAACGAGCAAGGATACCGAATTCTGGAATTAATAAACCGGTCGCTTTACCAAATGACAAATTTTTATCAGACATTAATTTCATATTTTTAACGTCTTCGGCAGCACACCAAGTTTGCTGGTCTTCAATAGTATTGGTGGAAATAGTCAAAAAGTTAATTTCTGGGAATTTATCCATTGCCTTATTAAAAGTTTTGGTTTGAATACTGCAAACAGGAGTATTGATATTTGGTACTACACTAATCAAACTAAAATTGCCTAGCAAATCAGACTTAGTAAATTCTTGATTATTCTTATCTAGTACTGTAAAGTTGGGCATTTCTTCTCCAACTGCTGGCGGAGTACCTACTAATTTAACTTCTTTACCTTTAAAAGTAATTTTCATAAGTTTTACCCTCTCTTTCTTTTTATTATCTTAAATATAACAAATTATAGAAATTATTTTAAATATTTTAACCTTTATATTGAAGCCCATACCTTTAAAAAAGTAGATATAAAATATAATTGATAGAAATAAGGAGTTTTGTGGTAATCTTTTCTTGAGATATTTTTGAAAGGTAAAGCTTATGACAACTATTTACTTGATGCGTCATGGACAAACTTATTTCAATCTATGGCATAAGATCCAAGGCTGGACCGATTCTCCTCTAACTGAAGAGGGGATTAAGCAAGCAAAAGAAATTGGACGATATTTTAGAGAAAATAATATTAATTTTGATAAAGGCTATAGTTCAACTTCCGAAAGAGCATCAGATACTTTGGAACTGGCAACTGATCATCAATTACCCTATCGAAGGTTGAAAGGCTTAAAAGAAGAATATTTTGGTTCTTTTGAGGCAGAAGATGAACGACTAAATCCGCCTGTACCTTATGAAGATTTATTTGTGAAATATGGTGGTAAAAGCGAAGATCAAGTAAAAATGAGAATACATGATACGATGTTAAAGATTGCAAGAGAAAATGCTGATAATAGCAACATTTTGATAGTCTCACACGCGGGTGCAATTTTTAACTTTCTTTCTACTATTAATATGAGTATTGATCAACTTTTTAAAATTGGCTTTACCAATGCTTCGGTTGCTAAAATTGAATTCAAAAATGATCAATTTAAGGTTGTTGAGATTATTAATAAGAAAAATAATAAATTCGAAGTAACTCAAGTGAATTAAGGAAGTAAAAATATGATTACAAAAATTGATGCATATGCTCACATTTTACCGGCTAAATATTATCAAAAGATGCTGTCTGTTGAGCCAAACATTCCTAATATGTTTCCATTTATTAAAATTAAAACTTTGGTGGATTTGGATGAGCGATTAACTAAGTGGCCAGATCAAAATACTAAGCAGGTAATTTCTTTAGCTAATATCAGTCCAGAAGATTTTACTGATTCAAAGACTTCTGCAGAACTGTGTCAAAGTGCTAATGAAGAATTATCGAATCTTGTAGATCAACATCCAGGTAAATTTGCTGGTGCAGTTGCAATTTTACCAATGAATAATATTGAAGCGGCTTGCAAAGTTATTTCATCTATTAAGGATGATGAGAATTTGGTTGGTGCTCAAATCTTCACTCGTCATTTAGGTAAAAGCATTGCTAATAAAGAATTTAGACCAGTATTAGCACAAGCAGCTAAATTGCATGTTCCCTTATGGATACATCCCATTTTTGATGCAAGAAAGCCTGACAACAACTTAGTATTTTCATGGGAATATGAATTGTCACAAGCAATGCTTCAGTTGGTGCAAAGTGATCTTTTCCAAGATTACCCCAATTTAAAGATTATCATCCACCACGCGGGAGCAATGGTGCCATTCTTCAGTGGCAGAATTGACCATATTTTGGATGAAAAGCATGCTCAAGATTTCAAGAAGTTCTATGTAGATACAGCTATTCTTGGTAATACTCCAGCATTGAAATTGGCTATTGACTACTATGGTATTGACCATGTTCTATTTGGCACAGATGCACCTTTTGCTGTGATGCCATCAGGTGCTGATCAGATTATCACTCAGGCAATCAATGATTTGACAATTAGTGATAAAGATAAGCAAAAGATCTTTCACGATAATTACTATAGTTTAATTAAGGAATAGAGTGGGCTGGATTATTGCTGTAATTGTGGCAACTATTTTTGGGATGCTGGAGTACATGGTTAACCAATATGAATAAGATATAAAAATAAGTAGTTAACTTTGAAACTATAGCTAACTACTTATTTTTTATTGCTTTACTTTTGAAAAGTCGTATCTTCGATATCTAAGTGCCGTATTTTTATCTTTAAAAGTTGCCCCATTAATAGCATTAGAATTAGTGCCATAACTCATGAATAAACAATTTTTCCCTTTAAATTGCCCTAATTTATAAACCATATCGACAGTATCCAGAAAGCCACGTTCTCTCAAAATTCCATTTTTGGTTGTGATCATGATTGCATTACCAGCATATTCTTTATTTTGCTTTTCAGAATTATGATCTAATTTTAAATTAGGATCAGTTTTTTGATAAGTTACGTAACCGTTAAAAGTATGAGAAGTTATAACTAACTTAGTAGCTTTTTTACTATAAGGATCAGCACGATACCATGTACCGCGATATTCCGTTGGTACGGTTGTTAATTTAAATCCTTTATATTTTTTATGCAAATTAATTTTAGATGAAGTGTTTTTATATTATTTTTTACTAGAATGTTTCGCTATTTTTTTATAGCTATTTTCAGTAGATATGTGATGGCTCGCTGGTGAACATCCCGTTAACAATCCGGTTATCAAAATGATAGAAATAAAGGTCAATTTTTTCATAATAATATTACTTCCAATCTGCATATGACTTTATGAGGTTAATTTACTTATCTTTTTCTGTAGTAGCTTTACCCATTCGTTTAAGCTGCTTTCTGGTTGAAATTTGCTTGTGCTTTTCTTTAACACCCACAGCTTGCTTAATTCGAGGATTCTTTCTCAAGATACTCATTCTATATCCCAAAGTTGAGGCTACGGTTAAAACCCACACGAACCATTCAGAATGCCAGAACATAAAGAAACCAGTTGAAACATCTTTAAGTAAGTCGATTACAAGATCAGATGAGATTGATTCCGTATTCATTTGCTTACCAAAATAGATTTGTAAACTAATATTTATAGCAAAAATGACAATCCAACCAATTAAATATGGCCAATTACGTTTGATTTTTATTACTGGCCTACCATATTGATCAGTTTCACCATTGTCTTTAATACTTACACCGCAAGCTTGAAGCCAACCGATAAAAATACCAAGAAATAGTAATAAAAACGTTAATAAAATATTCTGCCAACTCATATCTTTTTCGATAGACATTAGCATCATAATTAAAGAATAAACCGGCAAAATCACCATTTCTTTGCGTGTGATTTTTTCATATTCAAAAGTACCTTTAAGAAATGGGCGTAATAGTAAAATTAGTAAAATTAATAGCCACATAATTTCCTCCGTGTGTATAATAGCTATAAATATTATATACGAAAAGGACGAATATAAGTTGAGAATCAACGTTTTACAACATACGTCTAATGAAGGACCGGGTTCAATTGAAAAATGGGCTAATGAACATAATGCGGAATTTTATATTTATCATCCAGCAACTTTTGGTAAATTACCAACTGCTGAAGAAACTGATATGTTAGTAATTCTAGGCGGACCAATGAGTCCTAATGACGACTTTCCATGGATTCATCAAGAAAGAGAATTAATTAAGGAATTAGCTGCAAAACACAAGCCAATGTTTGGTGCATGCTTTGGTGCACAACAAATTTCCATGGCCTTTGGTGGTACGATTTCTGATGCGCAATATAAGGAAGTAGGTTGGGCTCCGGTATATTTGAAGAATCATGATATTCCAGGTATTCCAAATAAGCTAGAGGCACTACATTGGCACCAACAAATGTTTTCAATTCCTGAAGGTGGAAAATTGTTGTTCTCAAGTGATTTGCTTAAAAATCAAGGCTTTTTATTAGGAGACAACATCGTTGGCCTGCAATTTCACTTTGAACCGATGGAAGATAATTTACGTGAAATTGCGATTAATGATAGTTCTTATCCAGATGATAATAATGCATTAAAGCAAAATGCTAGTGAAATCATTGCACATGGTGTTCCAGCAGAGAATAAAGATGTGATGTTTGCAATCTTGGATTACATCAACAAATAATAAAATATAGGAAATCCGTTAGATAGTTAGAAAATTAACCGTCTAACGGATTTTTTACCTAATTAATTACTTTAATTTCTTAGGAACACCGTGCCAGAAGTAGTTAATCAAAGCGATTGCTAAGAAAGTTACGGCAATAACAATTACACCATACCAACCGAAATGTCCCCAGACATCAATTCCGATTAAAGTACCAAGTGAACCACCTGAGAAATAGGAAAACATGAAGATTGAATTATTACGACTGTTAGATTTACGACTCAATGATTGAATAATAGCTTGGTTAGTAACCTGACTGAATTGAGTACTTAAGTTCAAAATCATAATACCAATCATTAACATGTAAATTGAACGTGTAAAAATGGCAAAGATAATATAAGAAATAACACCGAACTACCAACTAATTTGGATGTTAGTTCTAGGTGAGTATTTATCAACCATCCTACCAATAAACGGTGCCGCAAAGATTGAAACGATTCCCAAAAGTACCATACTACCAGCAACCGCACTATAGTAACCATAATATTTTGCTAAAAGAAAGGCTAAAGTTGACCAGAATAGGTTGGCAATGCCGAACATGCAAAACGCATTGAGAGATGAACCACGAAGATATTTGTACTTCTTGAACAATCTGGGGAATGAAACAATAATTTCGCTATATTTTTTACTATCAGTAATTTTTCTAGGATCATCTGGTACCCAATAATGAATAAGAATTACCAAAATCAAGTTGATAAGAGCAGCCAGACCATAAACCATGTGCCAGCCTAAAACTGTGGCAATGATACCACTGAAAGTTCTAGCAAAAAGAATACCGGTAAGCATCCCACTGATCATTGCACCCAAGATTGGTCCTTGCTTTTTAACAGAAGTTAAGTAAGCAATATAAGGAATGATGATCTGGCCACCGATAGATGTTAAACCGATGATGATCACGGCTAAACCGAAGATCCAGAAGTTAGGTGGCAATAGCCGCTACTAGCAATGCAATAATAGAGATCAATTCCATTACTTGTAAAAATTTATAACGATTGAATGCATCACCAAGCGGTACAAGGAAGAGTAAACCTAAAGCATAACTGACTTGAACCAGCATTGCGAGCACAGCAGTGGTAGATGATGAAATATGATAGCTTGAAGTGATTAGTGGTTCAATTGGTTGAATGTAGAACATATTAGCCACAATAACACCAACACTTAACGCCATGAAGATAACTTTGTAAGTAGGTAAATCGATATAATTGTCTTTTACCTCATCCATAAAAATCCCCCTTTGGATAATTATTGTTCACATACTTACTTTAATGAAGAAAATTATGGAAGTGATCATTTATCCTAAGAGGGTGTGCTGGATTATCATAGTTGAGAAATTAAGAATCTCTGGACATCTTGATTACGAGTAAATAAACTAATAGTACGTGATGGAAGATCAACTAGTTTACTTACTTGGAAGCGATGATCATTTTTTTATAAGCTCTGCGTAATTTGCCATGGTAAGATAGTTTGATAATCAGAGATTGCCACCACTTCTAGTAAGGTGTTAGTGTGACCAATCTGTTTAATATCTTCCGCAGAGTCAAAGATATTAAGCAGTTGTTGACTAACAGGACAGTAGCGTGGTGCTATGATTAATTTAGATGGATCTAGGTCAGTTAAAGAAATTGAGTTTGGTAGATCAACTTTTTTATTTGTAACTACGCCAAAAGACTCCTGTGTTATTTTAGTTTCTAGGAATTCACCTGAAATACCTTGATGGCTTTCTTCATTAATAATGATGGCGTCTAGTTGTCCGTCGTTGAATTTTTGGACTAAATCGATGCCTCTTACTGTAATATAAAATTGCTTAACTTCATTTAAACGTTCGGCAACAAGATCAGGATAATGGTAAGCGGCAATGTTATCAAGAATACCGATACGCAAAATGTTCCAATCTATTTTGGGCTGTAAATTAAGATTTTTTAGATCAAGTAGGAGCTTTTGAGCATTGTTTTTGAAATTGATTCCTTCAGTAGTTAACTCAACACCTTGATTATTTCTGATGAAAAGTTGCTGATGAAGCATCTTTTCTAGTTGGCGTATTTTTTTACTAACAGTTGATGGATCTAGGTATAAATAGTTTCCAGCACGACTGAAACTATGAAATTTACTAACTGCTAAAAAGATTTTTATAAGTTCAACATTAAAATTATTCATTTGATACCTCGTATTTAGTACATACAAGTATAACAAAGAAAGGATTTTCAATGAAAGATATCGATCAATTCACTAAGTGGGCAACAGATTTACAAAGTATTGCTCAAGCAGGATTACGTTATGGTAAAGATATATTCGACCTTGAGCGGTATGAGCAGATTCGTAAAATTGCCGGTGAAATGATGGAGGCAAAAACTGGTCTTCCTAAAGAAAAGATTAGGACATTATTTTTAGGAAATGAAGGATACCAAACACCTAAAATTGAAACTCGGGCTGCGATTTTTAAAGATGACAAGATTCTTTTGGTTAGAGAAAGAATGGCACAACAATGGTCACTTCCAGGTGGTTGGAACGATTATGATCAAACTACTGCTCAAAACTGTGCCAAGGAAGCTCGAGAAGAATCTGGTCGAATCGTTAAGCCAGTTAAGTTGATTGCTGTTCAAGATAGAAATCATCATAATAAACCAATTTTGGCTACTAATGTGACGAGGGTCTTCTACTTGTGTGAAGAGCAAGGTGGAGAATTTGTGCCAAATGATGAGACTGATGCATGTGATTACTTTACATTAGACAATTTGCCAGAGTTGTCAATTGATCGTAATACTAAGGAACAAATCGAGATGTGCTTTAATGCAAGTAAGGATCCCAATTGGAAAACAATTTTTGAATAGAAATAAAAGTTGATAATCCACGATTGTGATACGTAACCGTTTCAAGTATACAATTGAAATATACAAAATGAACTGATTAATCAATCCGCACAAACAGGTTAGTTAATCAGTTCATTTTGTATATTGAAAGGCTATTAGTCTTCTGTATCATCTAATTGTTTTGCATATTAAAAACATAAAAAAGTTGAGTTATTAATGTAATTAACCAAATTGCTGTTAATGTTCCAGAAATAGCAAAAAGAATATATGAAAACTGTGGAGCCTCTTTTAATTGAATTGAAGCATAAAGCATTAATGCAAAGCCACACCAAAAACACAGGTTGCTTATTATATCTAGTGATTTAGATTTAGCATTTGTTTCAATCGTTTTTACATCAGAGTCTTCATCCGATGTGTCATCAGTAACGTTTTTAATTGCATCTCTAAAGTAAATGAAAGCAGTGATAAGCAAAATAATAATTCCTAATATGTACCAGACAATGGATCCATAATCATGGGTTTGTATTTGCAAATAGGATACGAATATTAATGCTCAAAGTCCGATTATTGAAATAATTGCTCCAATAATATTTTTGATTCTGTTTTTCATTCAATCATCCTCAATTCAACGTTGTAAAAATATAAAATTATGATAGATTAATATTAAATAAAAATATTATTAATGTAAATATAAATAAATGAAGAAATTGATTTCTAATCGATAATTAATTATAAGGATAGGACGTAATTGGAATAAGTTGTGGAGAACAATATGTGCTTAATTTGTGATCGAAATGATTAAAATTAATAAAAATAAATTCTTTGTAAAAGAATTGAAAACAGGTTATGTAGTACTAGGAGATAATCAACATTTTAAAGGTTACACTTTGTTTCTTTACAAAGAACATGAAAATGAATTATATCAATTAGAGCCGAATGAAAAATTAAATTTCTTAGAAGAAATGTCATTAGTGGGGGAAGCTGTATCAAAAGCCTTTGAATGTGAAAAAATTAATTATGAATTATTAGGAAATGGTGATTCACATCTGCATTGGCATTTATTTCCAAGAATTAGCGGAGATTTAGGGGAATATGGCTATTACGGTAAAGGGTCGGTATGGTGGTATCCACGAGAAGAAATGTATAGCACTGATAACGAACCAACTGATGAAGAACTTGAAAAATTAAAACAAAGGCTAAAAGTTGAATTAGATAGATTATTTTATGAAAAATAATCTAGAAAGGAGTTTGAATAATGGTTCAAATTGAACTAACACGATTTCGAATTAAAAAGGGGAATGAAGAAAAAGCACAAGAATGGATGGATTTTTTAAACAGTCATTCCGAGGATACTGTAGCCACAATGAAAAATGAAAAGATGTATGTCGAAAATGTTTTTAAAGAAGAAAATTCAGACGGTTATACATATTTTTATTGGTATTCAGTACAAAGCGAGAATGGACAAGCGGTCGAAGAATCAGATAGTTACATTGACAAAAAGCATATTGAATATTGGGATGAGTGTATCGATGATGCTTATCATCCAGTAGATATGATGTTAGAAGAAAGTTTGATTGCTCCTGCGATTCAAAAAATTATAGAGAAAGAGGGCTAGATTCATGAGATCATTTACCCTATATGATTTTAAAGTTGATAAGTATTTCATCTCATTAGTCTTACCAGAAACTTGGCAAGCACCTGCTTTATTTGAACAATTGAAAAAGAATCATAAACAGTTTTCAAAATATTTAAATTGGGTCAATAATATTGATTCAATTCAAAAAGAAACTGAATCAATCAGAATTTTTCAGCAAAAAATGGTAGATGGCACAGCATTAAACTTAGTAATTTTGATTGACGAAAAGCCAGCAGGGATGATTGATTTACATCAATTAACTCCTGAATCTGGTGAGGTAGGATATTGGCTTTCAGGTGATTATCAACATTTAGGAATTATGACTAAATGCGTTGAATTTTTAGTTGATTATTCATTCGCACAATTAAAGTTGAATTACCTGCTTTTGCGAACTGCGCAGGACAATTTGGCTAGTCAAAATGTTGCTTTGCGAACCGGTTTTAAGTATGAAAAAGATGATGAAAATAATCATAAAGTATTTATATTGAAAAAATGATTTATGGGGAGAGTAAAACTATGAACCAACAACCATTCGTCTTAGACTTTGACAAAAATGCACATGCAGTAATTGAGCCGGATCATGTTCATTTTCATTCGCGATTACTTTATGCATTTGCGCCCAAAGAAGAAATAGATTTATTCTTAGACAAGCATCTTCACCGCACCATAGGAATGTTTGATTCTGTATCTTTTACTCCTAAAATTTACGAAGTTGAAATTAATGGCAAATTTTTAACTTTATGTCAGGCACCGCTAGGGGCACCTGCAGCAACACAACTTTTAGATTGGTTAATAAGCTATGGTGTCAAAGAAGTTTTAGCAGTCGGTATTGCAGGAGCATTAATAGATTTACCAGAAAATGCCATGCTTTTACCTACTCGTGCAATTCGCGATGAAGGAACTTCCTTTCACTATATGGAACCGGGTCAATTTGTTGACTTGAACTACCAATTTATAAAAAAAGTGGAGGAACAGCTTGATAAATTAGATCTAAAGTATGACGAAATAACAACTTGGACAACGGATGGATTCTTTAGAGAAACACCTAAAAAAGTCGCACAATTTCGTCAGCTTGGTGCCAGTGTTGTAGAAATGGAATGCGCTGGGATGGCTGCATGTGCTCATTTTAGAAAAATTAATTTTGCACAACTTTTGTTTACTGCAGATTCACTAGCCGATACAGAGAATTATGATGTGCGAGATTGAGGTAGTGAATCACATAGTACTAGTTTAGATATTGGATCGCAAGTTCTAATTCAAATGTAGTTTATAATTAATACATAACCTAACGAAAGAGTAGAAGAAATGCTGAAAAACATAATTTTTGACTTTGGAAATGTATTAATTGATTACGATCCCGATAAAATCCTTGACCACTATGATGTAAATGACGACGAACGTGCTATTTTTAAGAAAAATATCTTTGGTTCAAAAGAATGGCTTGAAGTCGATGCAGGGGAGATAACTGAAGATGAAGCTATTGAGATATTCAAAAGAAAACTCCCAGAAGAATTGCATCCCAAGATTGAAAAGATCATGACTATGTGGCCTAAAGAAGTGATCTATTTCCCTGAAATGTTGACTTTCATGAAGGATATGCACCAAAAAGGCTATCACCTGTTTGCTTTATCTAACACGGGGATGCGATTTGCTAATTACTTAATGAGGACCGACTATGGTAAATACTTCGAAGGCGAAGTTTTCTCAGCGACGGAGAAGCTAATGAAGCCAGATCAAAAGATTTATCAAGTTTTGCTGAATAGATATGATTTGATTGCTGATGAGTGTCTCTTTATCGATGATCGTCCGGAGAATACGGAAACTGCGCAGAAGCTGGGGATGCATGCCTTTACTTTTAATATCAAGAAGCTTCCTGAGTTGAAAACCTATATTGATGAATTGAAGTAACAGGTAAGTATTTATACATCAAACCCGCTAATATAGATGGTGTAACTAGAAAAGCAACTCATAATACTTATATTTATAAGAGCTCTACTGGTTGGACTTCATTTAATGGCAACCAAGCAATTTATCATATTAAAGGTACTAATTACTGGATCTATTCAATTGACGTTGATGCAGCAGGATTAATGCAAGAAAAATCATATGAAAGTAAATAAAATTATTAATAGATATTAGTTTTGAGAGTCTGACATTTTTATTTGCAAAATAAAAACGGACAACCATCAAGTAGTCCGCTTTTGACATGTCTCGTTTACGTCGAAAACATATCTCTAATCCTAAAAAGATTATAGCATATGTAATTTACTCATCGAGCCCTTTGTTATTATCTAATCCCTTACAATCAACGTTAACTTCTTTAGTTTTACTATCGTATTCAAAAGTAAAGCTCAACTCTTTTTCTTACTCATATTTGTTCTCCTTATCTAAACTTCATTAACATACCTTCAATAGTTACTTCTAACTTTCTTTTTTCAGTAGAGGAGGAAGTATTATTCTTTTGTTTGATTTCTCTATTTTTCATCATAATGTCACTACCTATCTAAATTAATTTATGTGTTAAGTATATTTAAATTTAATCAAAAATAATAAAAAAGTCGTATTTGAACATTTAACTTAAATATTTTTGATAATCAAGGTAAATTTGGTAAGAAAAAAAGTTCCAAAGGGAACAAAATCTATTGTAGATAGACTAGAAGTAACCTCATTTGCTAACCGTTTTCCAACAGCTCTAGGTCGAGAAGGCTTGTACAGGCACAGATACTTGGATTTTGGCTGTTGATGTAACTGCCACCAAGAAATTACCACTTCATGACTACGATCTAGAACATAATTCATACATTAAGGTCCCACAAGTAACAGATCTCTATAATACAACTGGTGGTAAGACAAATACTAATGGCGATTATATTAGAAGCCAATAAATTAGGGAATATGCCCGCTAGTCATGGATGTGTTTGCCTATCAGTAAGGGATGCCAAGTGGCTTCATGATCATGTTCCATATAATACAAAAATAAATATCTATTATCAATAAGAAAAATAGAATGCAATATGTACTTTATTTTTTATTAATGATTTTTTGAATATTTTATTAAAAAATATTGACAAAGTTAATCTAAGATTATAATATAATATCAAATCAAGATAACAAGCGACGAAGAAAAGATAAGTAGTTAGCGTGTACCGTCAAAGAGAGCTGCGAATGGTGAAATGCAGTACGGGAGGACCTGATGAAAATGGTCTTGGAGTCCATTGGATTGCAAGCAGTAGTAAGCAATTCACGGGGGATGCCCGATATAGCATACGAGTATAATTTCTTAATTAGAAACGTACTTAGTAAGGATATTAATGTGAATTAATATCGAATATGGGTGGTAACACGCTGAAGCGTCCCAAGGCTATACTAGCCTTGGGACGCTTTTTTTCGTCATTTTTAACATCTAGGGAGAATGAGAATATGAGTAAAACTTTAGTACATTATGACATTGTTGGTAGTTTTTTAAGACCAGAAGAATTGAAAAAGGCACGTGCTGATTTTGCAGCGGGTAACATTTCAAAAACTGACTTGAAAAAGGTTGAAGATGAAGAAATCGCTAAATTAGTTAAAAAAGAAGAAAAAGCTGGTTTAAAGATTGTAACTGATGGTGAATTCAGAAGAAGTTATTGGCACCTTGATACTTTTTGGGGCTTCGGTGGAATTAAGCACACTACTCAAGAACATGGCTACTTCTTCCACGATGAAGAAACTCGTAATGATTCTGCTCAAGTTGAGGGAAAGATTAAATTTACAGGTGATCATCCAGATTTAGAAGCATTTAAGTTTTTGAAGAGTTTAACCGATGGCAGTGATGTAATTCCACGTCAAAGCATCCCTTCACCAGCCCAATTTTACGCAGAACTCGTCCGTGGCCCAGAAAACGTTGCAGCAGTAAAGAAAGTTTACGATACCGAAGACGAACTTTTAAACGATATTTCAAAAGCATATCATGATTTAATCATCGCACTTTACAAAGCAGGTTGTCGCGATGTGAAATTGGATGACTGTACTTGGGGAATGGTCGTAGATGATGATTTCTGGGCAACAATGGTTAAACAAGGTTTTGACCGTGACGAACTTCAAGAAAAATACCTTCGTGTTAACAATGGTGCACTTAAAGATCTACCAGCTGATTTAAGAACTTCAACTCATATCTGTCGAGGCAATTACCACTCAACTTGGGCTGCTAGAGGTGGTTATGGACCGGTTGCCAAATACGTTTTTGCACAAGAAAATGTCGATGCATTCTATCTTGAATTTGATAATGAAAGATCAGGTAGCTTCGATCCAATCAAGGAAATTCCTGCTGATAAAGAAGTAGTACTTGGTTTAGTAACTAGTAAGAAACCTGAATTGGAAAAGCCAGAGAATTTGATTGCTCGTATCAATGAAGCAAGTAAGTTCCACGATTTAGCCAACTTAGCCTTAAGCACTCAATGCGGTTTTGCATCAACCGAGGAAGGAAACCAATTGACAGAAGACGATGAATGGAAAAAGATTGGCTTAGTAATCGATACTGCTAAGCAAGTTTGGAAGTAATTTATAAAAATAAATTAAAAAAGGGAGGACAAAGCAATGAAGAAGAAACTATGGATTACAGCACAGGTAGTATGGGGATTTTTGATTTGCTTTGGGCTCTATGTCGCAGCAAATTTATAAAATCTCGAGCATATCGAATAAGATTTAATTTAAAAGATAATATAATTATTTAAAAAAGGAGAAATTAATATGACAAAAGTTGAAAGTTTTACATTAGACCACACTAAAGTTAAGGCACCTTACGTTCGTTTAATTACTGTTGAAGAAGGTCCTAAAGGCGACAAGATTTCTAACTATGACTTACGTTTAGTTCAACCGAACGAAAATGCAATTCCTACCGGCGGATTGCATACTATTGAACACTTACTCGCCAGCTTACTTCGTGACCGTCTTGATGGTGTAATCGATTGTTCACCATTTGGTTGCCGAACAGGATTCCACCTAATCGTTTGGGGTGAACATTCAACTACTGAAGTTGCTAATGCATTGAAGTCTTCATTAGAGGAAATTCGTGACACAATTACTTGGGAAGATGTGCCAGGTACAACTATTAAGACTTGTGGTAACTACCGTGATCACTCATTGTTCACCGCAAAAGAATGGTGTCGTGATATTCTTGAAAAAGGAATTAGTGATGACCCATTCGAAAGAAATGTGATTTAAATAATTTCCCAATAATCCCCACAGTGGGATTATTTTTTTACCCTAAAATCCATACATTTCAATTCAAAAACAAAATGAATCTCGGAATCACTCAGAGAAAAAGAGTAGAATTAATTAGTAAAAATCTATTGGAAAATAAGTATTGAATGGAAGGATCGATAAATGAAAACATTGCATAAAATTTGGAAAGTGATTTTATGGATTTTATTTTGGTATTATCTAATTCCTTATTATCTGTTGAAAAAATATGCTTTCCACAATGTAAAACGACCAATTCTATGGTCAAGTTTAAGTTCTATATTTATAGTTTTCGTTTGCTTGGGAATATTAGGAAACATTTTGCCGGATGATAGCGAGGGTACCAGTAATTCTGAGGCAAAAACCCATTATGTTATTAAGAAAGTGGGGAAGAAAAGACTAACTGCAGCTTTAGCAACACAAAAATTACTAGCAAAAGAAGAGAAGAAAAAGAAAGCCGAATACGAAAAGTTGCAGTCTGAACTTAGTCGCAATAAAGAAAAAGCTAAAAAAGAAAAAATAACTCAAGCAAAAGCTCAACAGGAAAAAGAAAATAAGAAGGCTGAGGAGCAGGAACAAAAAACTGGAAGCAATGAGGCATCTAAGTCATCATCTCCGAAGCGTTCAAATGATTCTACCGATAATCCCGCAAGTAATCATGGTGATATGAATACAGCTGAAACGGGTAAAATTGTTGGTAACAGAAATTCCCATATTTATCATGTTCCAGGTCAAGCTGGATATCGTATGAATTCTGCTAACGCTATTTACTTTAATTCAGAAGCAGAAGCACAAGCTGCCGGTTATAGAAAGGCAAAAGATAATGATGAAAAAGAAACTAGTTTCACTTACCGCAGGAATATTGCTTACGTTTTCAGCGTTTAGCTGCTCTGATATACAAAATATTGCTTTAGCTAAAACTCCTAAAACAGTAATCAAATATAATCGTACAGATGAACAAAAAGCTAAAAAGATAGAAAAAGAAAATACAAAAACTGAAAGTCGCATTAAGATACTGGATAAAAAAATTGCTAAACTTCGTCAGCAATTAAAGAACTATAGCAGTGCACATACTGTAGAATCAGTAAGTAAAGCAAAATTAGCATCATTAAATTATAATGGTCAAAATATTATTACTGTAAATAATAATGATCCTAGTTTTTCAAAAAGCGATTTGAGCACATCAAATGGTGCATGGCAAAGATACGGCAACTTGGATGATTTAAACAGAGTAACATCTGCTAATGCTCTTTTGAATGAATCATTAATGCCCAATTCTCCAAGAGAAGCTTTGCATGTTGATCCAACTGGTTGGCATAACAAACGCATTTCTGGCGGTTGGCTTTACAATCGGTGCCACTTAATTGGGTATCAATTGACTGGACAAAATAATAATTTAAAGAATTTAATGACAGGTACACGACAATTAAATGATCCTGATATGCTTAGATATGAAGATCAAGTTGCTGATTACATAAAAGAAAGTCGGAATAATTACGTTCGTTATCGTGTTACACCAATTTTTAGAGGAAATGAGTTATTAGCACGTGGTGTTGAAATGGAAGGTCAATCTACTAATAGTAATACTATTCACTTTAACGTTTATATTTTCAATGTACAAGATGGTGTAAAATTAAATTACTCCAACGGTACAAGTATAATTCAATAAATTTTGATTATTAACTTAGTAAGATATATCCTCAGACATTTCAGTTAATTGGTGTTACATTGAAGATGTAGTTTAAATTAACTGAAAGTGAGGCTTTAATATGAAAGTCGGAGTTATTGGCGCTTCTGGAATGGCCGGGAGTGCAATTTACAAACTTGCAAAGCAAAATCCAAAAATCGATGTAACAGGGATTGTTAGACATGAATCTAAAGCGAAGAAAGTACTCGGTGACGACGCCAAATTAATTGTGGGTGATATCTTTGCATTATCTGATAACATCTTAGATAAATTTGATGTAATTATTGATGCTTTTGGAACTGATCCTAAGAACGCAGAAGAACATGTTAGATTAGCTAAGAAATTGATTAATTTAGCACGAAAGAATAAGATAAGAGTAATCTTTATTTTAGGTGCTGGTAGCTTACATACTGGTGACGACGAGCATTTAGTAGTTGATGACATTGCCCAAATGGATAATGCTGATACGTGGATTAATACACCACGGCAACAATTGAAAGAGTTAGAATATCTTAACAGTGTAGACGATGTCGATTGGCTAGGTATTTCTCCAGCTTTACAATTTGAAGCAGGACAAGCTACTGAATATATTGAAGGTACTGACGAATTACTCTATAACAAAGATGGAGATTCAAAGTTAACATCTGGTACTATGGCAACAGTAGTCATTAAAGAAACGGTTGATCCAGTTCACCACCAAGAACGAATTACAATTGCTAATGCGTAAAAATTAAACATAAAAATAGCGATCAGGTATTCATTACTTGATCGCTATTTTTATATTTAAAGTACTATTTTAATCGTTTTTTATCCATTTTCTTAACCACATATAAAACAGGTAATCCGATAATTACGATTCCTGCAAATAATAATACACCAGCAGGATCATTGAATAATTCACTAACTAAAACAAAAATTCCTCCAGCAATTGCAACAATTGGTACGAATGGATAAAGTGGTGTACTAAATGGTCGCTTACTATTTTTCTTTCTCAAAATAAAGATACCAAAGAAAGTTAATAAGTAAAAACAATAAATAGTAAATACACATAAATCTGAAAGATGATCCGGATCAAAGAAGAGCATCATGATTGTAGCAAGTAGGATGATGAATATTGTTGCTACAACAGGTGATTTTCCTTTAGGTGTTACATATGAAAGAATACGTGAAAAAGGTAAATCACCTCGACGGGCCATTGCATAAACAATTCTAGGGAAAGTAATAATTTTACCATTTAAAGTACCCATCATTGAAACAATAATTCCGATTGACAATAATTTACCACCAATATCACCAAAAGCCCTAGTTGCAAGATAAGAAGTAGTGTTTTCACCTAAGCTATGAATCATGTTGGCAGGAACAAATCTAAAAATACCAACAGTGATTAAAGTATAAATTACTAAAACAGTGCTAATTCCTAAAATAATAGCCTTAGGTAGCAATTTTTGAGGATTTTTCATTTCACCACCTAAATTAGCAATTAAGATCCACCCATCATAACCGAATAAAGTTGCTAAAACTGCTACACCGAATCCACCAGCTGAACGATTAATTTCACTAACAGTTTGTCCGAGTGCATCTTGATGCCCCCAAAATAAACCGAAGATAATAATAGCTGCGATTGGAATCATTTTACCAATTGTTGTAATTACTGAAAAAGCTGCAGCAACTTTATTTTCTAAAAAGTTCATTAATCCAATAGCAATGATAGTAATTAAAGCAATGAGAATACGCCATTTAGCATCAATTCCAAAAAGATTAGTAATCATGATGCTCATAAACCCAGCTACCGAAGCAATAATTGCTGGGCCATAAACAATAACCTGCATCCACCCAGCTAAAAAACCACATATTCGGCCATATAGATTTTCAACATAAACATATAATCCACCTGTATATGGCATCTGCGCACCAATTTCCGCAATCGTTAAACCGGCAGCTAAAGTAATGACACCACCGAAAATCCATGCAGCAATTGCCATGCTAGATGATCCGGCACTATCCAAGATAGAAGCTTGCTTAAAGAAAATTCCTGATCCGATGATAGTTCCGATTACAATTGAGATTGCTGAACCAAAACCTAACGACCGCTTCAGTTCATTGTTTTCTTTGCCCATATAAACCTCCTTAAAAAGCAAAAACCGAATTCATTTATTCAATAAGTTAATCAAATAAAGTGAATTCGGTTTCATTGTTTTTATTTTATTAAACATACCAAAATCACTCAAGTAGATGGGAACAACTTGAGGAGGAACTTGATTCTAAAAAATAAAAATATTCAGTATGCATAATAATTCCTCACTTAAATAAAATATTATTTTAATTAGAATATCATTTACACAACGATTCTACAAGAGTTAAGCAAAAAATAAATTACTAATCTTTTATTGACATCTTAATTTTGATTAGTTAAGATGTATTCAAATCAATCAAGGAGGAACACCAAATGTTCAACAAGCAATTTACTAACATGAATACTTGTTGTTGCGGAACGCGTCAATTACGTCCCGCTATTTGGTGTACATTAATCAGTTAAGATAAATTTAATTAATTAAAATCACTTTATTCAGGCATAATTGGCGCTGATTCATTTATTTGAATCTCGCGCCTTTTTTCTACCTAAAAATCGATTTATTTTGAAAGGAGAATGAAAGTTTGTTAGTAAAAAATGTTTATGAACTAATTGGCCATACACCACTACTAGAGTTACCCATCAAGATTCCTAATCATAATAAAATTTATACCAAATTAGAAATGAATAATCCAGGTGATAGTATTAAAGATCGCTTAGGTCAATTTTTAATTGAAGATGCTATTAACAAAGGAAAGATAAATAAAAAGACAACGATAGTAGAACCAACAGCCGGAAACACTGGTATAGGGTTAGCTTTAGCTACACAAAAATATCATTTAAGAACTATCCTAGTAGTACCTGAAAAATTCAGTTTCGGAAAGCAAACTTTGATGCGAGCTCTAGGTGCCGACATTATAAATATTCCAAGCGAGCTAGGAATGATGGGGGCTTTAAAGAAAAGTTATGAAATCGCATCAGAACTTGCTAATGCTTATGTGCCAAATCAATTTGATAATTTGGCTAACCCTGAAGCTTACCGTAGAACAATTGTACCTGAAATAATATCAGATTTAAATGGAGTTAAAATTGATGCATTCGTTGCAGGAGCCGGAACTGGTGGGACCTTTGCTGGAATAGCTCAAGGTTTACATGATTTTTTCCAGATATAAAAAACATAGCGGTACAGCCAGAAGGATCAATTTTAGATGGAAAAATAGCTCATCCTCACAAGACTGAAGGAATTGACATTGAAAAAATCCCACCTTTTTTTAAAGAAACTAAAATTGCAGAAATACAAACAATTAGTGACACATCAGCCTTTGCACAAGTTCGCTTTGCTGCTAAAAATATAGGCTTATTTATTGGAAGTTCTTCAGGAGCCGCTTTAGCAGCTAGTTTAAATATGGCCCAAAAATTACCAAAAAATTCAAAAATTGTGACGATCTTTCTTGACGCAAGTGATCGATATTTAAGTGAAGGTATTTATGATGAATAGGAGATGATTAACTGTTAGCAAAAGTATAGGAATATTTGTCATAATATTTATTAGAAAGCTAAACATGGAAGTGAATATTATGGCAATTTTGAAAATTAAAGATGTCACAGATCCTTTAGGAATAAACCACTAGAACTCTGTAAACATTAAAAAAGGTTAAGGCTAAGTACTTTACTACTTTAATATAGCAGAATAAAAAAATGAAATTCAATACAACATTAATTCACGGTGGCTATAGTGAAGATGAGGTAACTGGTGCAGTTTCAACACCGATTTATCGTGCTTCAACATTTCATCAGCATAAACTAGGAAGTAAAGTTAAATGGGAATATTCTAGAACTGGTAATCCTACTAGAGCATCATTAGAAAAATTAATTGCTCAACTTGAACACGGTATAGCTGGTTTTGCATTTAGTTCCGGTTTAGCCGCAATTGCAACGGTTTTTGCACTATATTCAAAAGTGCTCATTTTATTGTAGGAAATGACTTTATGGTGGAACTTTCCGGTTAATTAACCAAGTTTTAAAACGCTTGGGTATGGAATTTACCGTTGTAGATACTCAAAATCCACAAAACGTTGAAGAAGCAATTCAAGATAATACTGTAGCAATTTATTTTGAAACACCTACTAATCCATTAATGCGTATTACTGACATTCATACAATTGCCGATATTGCTAAAAAGCACCATCTTAGAACTATTATTGACAATACTTTTGCTACTCCTTATAATCAACAACCACTTACTTTAGGGGCAGACATTGTCATTCATTCCGCTACTAAATATTTAGGTGGACATAGTGATGTTGTAGTAGGCTTAGCTGTTACTAATGATCCTAAACTTGCTGAACAATTAGCATTTTTACGAAATTCAATCGGTAGTACTTTGGGACTTGATGATAGCTAGCTATTGCAACGCGGAATTAAGACACTTAATGCACGAATGCGAGTTCACCAAGAAAATGCAAATGCAGTAATTGATTTCTTACAAAATAATCCACATATTGCCAAAATTTATTATCCTGGCTTAAAGAATTTTCCAGGTCACGAAATTGCTGCTAAACAAATGAAGAACTTTGGTGCTATGATTTCGTTTGAATTACAATCGAGTTTAGATGTCAAAAAATTTGTTGAGAATTTAGAGCTAATTGATCTGGCAGAAAGCTTAGGTGGAATCGAAAGTTTAATCGAAGTTCCCGCTATCATGACTCACGATTCAATTCCACGATCAATTCGCTTAAAAAATGGTATTAAAGATGAATTGATTCGTCTATCAGTGGGGATTGAAGATCCAGTAGATATTATTAACGATTTGAAACAAGCTTTAATAAATTTAGATAAGTAGGTGAAAGCAAATTATGGCAAAAGTTGAAAGTTTTACATTAGACCACACCAAAGTAAAAGCACCTTATGTTCGCTTGATTACCGTTGAATAGGGATATAAGGGTGATAGATAAGATTTCTAATTATGATTTACGTTTAGTTCAACCTAACGAGAATGCTATTCCAACAGGCGGTTTACATACAATTGAACATTTACTAGCCAGTTTGCTACGGGACAGAATGGACGGTGTAATTGATTGCTCACCATTTGGCTGTCGGACTGGTTTTCACTTAATTATGTGGGGTGAACATTCAACGACCGAAGTAGCTAGGGCATTAAAATCATCTCTTGAAGAAATTCGCGATATGATTACTTGGGAAAATGTGCCTGGAACTACAATTAAGACTTGTGGTAACTATAAAGATCATTCCTTGTTCTCTGCAAAGGAATGGTCAAAAAAGATTTTGAGCGAAGGCATCTCTGATGATCCTTTTATCCGCAATGTTGTAGAGTAATTTATTTATAAAACACAAAAAAGCAAAATTCATATTAAAGAATTTTGCTTTTTTATTTTATAGTTAAAAATTATTTTAACCAGAATTACGTAGGCCTGAAGCTACACCGTTAATAGTAATTGGAATAATGCTTTGGTAAACGCCTTGAATTTCATCTTCACGTCCACGCTTGATCATTTCAATTTGAATGTAGTTCAAGATATTAAAGTAAGGCATTCTATAATCTAAACTTTGTTTCAAAATAGGAGCTTCAGCTAAAAGTTCATCATGATCTTCAATTTGTAAGATAACTTTCTTAGTTAATTTCCATTCTTGATAAATAATATCAAAGACTTTCTTTGTCTCCTCATCATCGCAAAGACTAGCATATTCTCTAGCAATTTCCATATTTGATTTAGACAAAACCATATCAACATTTGAAAGTAATGAGTGGAAAAATGGCCAACCCTTATACATTTCCTGTAATTCTTTCAAATGAGTTGGATCGGCATTAATAAAGTTTGCAAAAGCTGAACCAACACCATACCAGCCAGGGAACATGATTCTACTTTGTGACCAGGAGAATACCCAAGGAATAGCTCTTAAACCTGAAAAGTCAGTTAATTTCTTTCTTGAAGCAGGGCGAGAACCAATATTTAAATTAGATATTTCTTTGATTGGAGTAGCTTGGAAAAAGTAATCAAGAAAGGCAGGATTTTCAAAGACAAGTTTACGGTAAATCTTATTGCTTTCTTCAACTATTTTATCCATCGAAGAACGGAAATCTGTGATGCTTTCTTCACTGACTGCTTGTTTTGAAACCATACGATCGATTGCAGCAGATGCAAGCATTTCCAAGTTGTAATAAGCAGTGTCCTTATTACCATACTTATTTTGAATTATTTCACCTTGCTCAGTCATACGAATACGATCATTAATTGATTTAAAAGGTTGAGCAGTAATTGCTTCATATGAAGGACCACCACCACGACCGACAGTACCGCCACGGCCGTGCATATAAGTAATCTTTACGCCTAGCTTTTCACCAATTGCAGTTAAATCTTTTTGTGCCTTGTAAAGATTCCAACACGATGCAAGATATCCACCATCCTTATTAGAATCAGAGTAACCAAGCATGATTTCTTGATAATTATTTTGAGAAACGAGCCATTTCTTGACGATAGGGAAGCTTAAGTATTGGGTGATAATCTCACGTGCATTAAGCAAATCTTCGACAGTTTCAAACAATGGTACCACTTGAATACGAGCTTTTTCACTATCTACAAGATCATATTCTTTTAACATAATTGCTTGTTCAAGCATGTCAGAAACACTTTCAGTGTGAGAAATGATGTGTTGTTTAATGACATCTTCACCTAAGCGATCCTTTAATTGACGTGCAGTTTTGTAGATTTTCAATTCTTTTTGCAATAATTCAGACTTTGGTTTGTTATTAGCATGCAAGTTACGTGGATCGTTTTCAAGTTCACTGAGCAAAAGCTCAACTTTTTCTTTTTCACTCAAGTCGCTGTAATTGTCACAAATACCGGCACTCTTAAGAAGCTCTGCAACACAAGATTCATTAACACTAGAATCTTGACGCATATCAATAGTTGCCAAATGGAAACCAAAGACATCAATTGCTTCCAAAATTTGTGTAAAGAAGCTATGAGTTACAGCTTGATCATGATCTTCGTCTAATGAAGCCTTGATAGTTTCCAAATCAGACTTAAATTCTTGAGGATTATTGTAAATAGGAATATTGTCTAGATTTTCAAGATCATGTGGTTTAATAAAGATATTTTTATCAATTATACCCAAAAGCTCTTTTTCTGTATGAACTAAACGACTTTCAATGTAATAGAAGGCTCGGCGATACGGTTCGTCTGTTCTAAATGGTGAATCATCGTTAGAAAGTTTAGAAATCTTTTCAACTGCTGCAGAAGGTTGCATATAGGAAGTTGATAAAGAAATAGCTCTATATAACTTCTTCAATTCCTTCATATAGTATTCAAAGATCACTTGACTTTGTAAAGTAGCACTTAATTCCAAAGTATCAGCAGTTACATATGGGTTACCATCACGGTCTCCACCGATCCACATTCCCATAGTAATAGGAGTGGCCTGATCAAGAGTTAAATTATGTTCTTTAGCAAGTTCTTTATAACGAGTAGTGAATTTAGTAATTGCAGGAATCAAAGCTTTAGGATAATAGGCTAGAACATTGGTAATTTCATTAGATACTTTTAACTTGTGTCCTCGAATAATATCTGTTTGCATTAAAATTTCGATGCAGGCACGAAGCTGCTCAGTCCATTCTCTTTGGTTAATGGTACCGTTCTTAACATCACGGTAACTACGTAAAAGATGATGAATTTTATCAGTTAATTCAAGAACTGTCTTTCTTTGAATTTGAGTAGGGTGAGCCGTTAAAACAGGTACAACATTAACATTTTCAAGGATTCTTTTTGCATCATCTTTTTGAGCAACAAGATCAATAGTATCACTCAGTTTTCCTAAGTAATCTTGATCTGTGTTGTTAAAAACATTAACCTTACTTGCTAATTCTACGTCTTCTGAGATGTTGATTAATAAAGGCAATGTAGCAAAATATCTAGCAACGACAATCATTTCACGGTTATTTAAACTAGAAATTTTTGATTCTAGTTGCTTTTGATCTTTACTGGCTGAGGTGTCGATTAGATCCTGAATCTTAGCGAATGCATCGTCACCGATTAATTGACGAGTAGATTCGTTAAGTAATTTGGTCAGGATTTTTACTTCTTCAGCGACAACAGCTTGATCGCTGCTGTTTTCTAATTTTGTAAAAGTCATAGGATCTTCCTTTCGTATTTGGTTAAGTCAACAATACCATAAACTCGATAGGAAAATAAATGAAAAAATATAGAGTTATAAAAAATGTATTAAATGCACTCGTATTACTGTATTTGAATTAACTTTATCATTTAAAAATTAGATGTTTTTAAAATTAGTTTTGTAAAACACATGTTCTTTTACCGCTTATCCTGCTATTTTAGAAATCGATGCTGAAAAAGCCTCCCAAGGATGGAATTTGTTTTTATAGCAGTAATAATGAAGTATGGCTTTGTGATCATTTACCTAGCAAGTATCTACAACTTATAAAGTAGAACAATTACCATAAATTATCTTGTATTCACTTTACGTATAGCTTCATGCATAAAAAGCAATTCTTTCTAACTCAAAATCAGATTATAGTATTAACTGAAATGAAAACAAAATAAAAGAAGAGGGGATTTATAATATGGTATATTCAGAACTTAAAAATAGAGTTGCTGTAGTTACTGGTGGTTCAAAAGGTATTGGTACTGCAATCAGTGAACGCTTTGGTAAAGAAGGTATGAAAGTAGTTATCAACTACCACTCAGATGAAAAGGGGGCGCAAGAAGCTGCCGAGGCTGTTAAGAGAAACGGTAGAGATGCAGTTATTGTTCAAGCTGATATTGGTTCAGAAGAATGTGCACCAAAGTTAATTGATGCTGCGATTGATAACTTTGGTGGTCTTGATATCTGGGTAAACAATGCTGGTATGGAAAACCAAGTTGCAACTAAAGACATGTCACTTGAAGATTGGAATAGAGTTATTAATGTTAACTTAACTGGTGTATTCTTGGGTACTAAGATGGCTCTTCGTTACTTCACTGATCATAACAAGAAGGGAAATATCATTAATATGTCTAGTGTTCACGAGCAAATTCCATGGCCAACTTTTACTCATTATGCAGCAAGTAAAGGTGGTGTAAAGCTCTTTACTGAAACTGTTGCTATGAAATATGCTAAGCAAAACATCCGTGTTAACGCTATTGGGCCTGGTACTATTAACACTCCAATTAATGCTAAGAAGTTTGCTGATCCTGAGCAAAAGGCAACTACTACTTCAATGATTCCAATGGGTAGAATTGGTGATCCTGAAGAAGTAGCTGCTGCAGCTGCATGGCTTGCTTCAGATGAATCAAGCTACATAACTGGTATTACCATGTTCGTTGATGGTGGTATGACTTTGTATCCATCATTCCAAGGCGGTCGTGGATAAAAAGCAAAACCTCATAATAAATTTCCCTAGTTAAATTAAAATCTAAAAGCTCGCATATTTGTGCGGGCTTTCCTTGTTTATTAAGTGCTGAGAAGACAATTCTATGCTCTTTAAAATAATTATTGACCAATAAATATATATCAATTAATTAAAATCTACGTCCTAAAATATCCAAACTATATTTCTTTTCATTCATTAATGCAACGTTAGGTAAATGCCTCCATTGTTCAAAGCACTTGGACTTAAACAATTTTGGGCTCGGTAAATTATGACTAAAAATATAAGCCACAATAGCGGTAATTTTCATGCTGGACATTTTTATCAATATAAATACTAATTTCTGCAGTATGTTCATAAGCTAAACGTCCGTAAAAAGGTTCCAAAGCTACCCAGCCAATGATATTATCTTCATTTTTTATTACCCAAATTGGATGAGTGGGTGTAAAAGAATGAAACTATGATTTTCGTGATTCAAACACTCACAGGTTCTAAATCTGCTGTAGCTAATCTTGACGGAATAATTTGATTATAAATATCAACAATGTTAGGAAGACCTTTTTCCTCTGCTTTAATGAACTTAACCATATATATTTCACCTAAAATTATTGCCAAATAAATATCAATTATAATACTTCTTTCATGTACTTAATATGCTATACACTTTTCGTATAGTAGCTATAGACTTTTAGTAATTTTAATCTTTCTTCAATACCTATAAACTTGTTATTGCTTAATGACAAAACAATTTATAGAAACAGACGAGGTGTTTTATGGAAACTCGAATTTTAGGAGACGACTTAAAAGTTTCAGCTATTGGTTTAGGTTGCATGGGCTTTTCACACGCTTATGGTGCACCGATGGATGAAGAAGAAGCTATCAAAACAATTCAAGCAGCATATAATGCTGGTGAAAGATTCTTTGACACTGCTGAGATTTATCAAGGGGTTAACCCAGATGGATCAACTAATTACAATGAAGAATTGGTAGGAAAGGCTCTGCATGATGTACGAGACAACGTAGTAATCGCTACTAAGTTTGGTATTCACAATATTGAAGGTAAGAGTTCTACTCAAGAAATTGCTGTAGATTCTAGTCCTGAAGCAATTCGGAAATCAGTAGAAGGTTCTTTAAAGAGATTAAATACTGACCATATCGATTTATATTATCAACATCGTATTGATCCTAAGTTTTCTCCAGAAGAAGTAGCCCAAGTTATGGGTCAATTAATTAAAGAAGGGAAAATTACTCACTGGGGAATTTCGGAAGCTACACCAGATTACTTACGTCGTGCTAACAAAGTAACTAAAGTAACTGCTATTCAAAACAGATATTCAATGATGTATCGTGAATATGAAGAAATGTTTCCATTATTGGAAGAATTGAATGTCGGATTAGTAGCATTTTCTCCATTGGCTAATGGATTACTTACTGGTGAATTCATGCAAAGTAAATTTCCAAAGGGAGATTTGCGTGCTGGAATGCCACAATTTACTGAGGAAGCAATTAAGAAAAATCAAGAATTAATTGAATTAGTAACACGTATTGCTAATAAGCATAATGCAACTCCAGCACAAATCTCTTTGGCTTGGATGATTAATAAGAAACCTTACATTGTGCTAATTCCAGGTAGTCGTCATTTAAATAGAATAAAGGATAATTTAGCTGCCGGTGAAATTAAAATGACAGCTGAAGAAGTCAATGAAATTGATAAAATGTTAGATACTATTCCAATGTCTGATGTCTTTGGCGGTTCTAAGATTAAGAAATAATTTATTACCAAAATACGATTCTGCTTTGTAGAATCGTATTTTGTTCTAATGAAATTATGTAACCATTTTCGCGCATTAGCAGTATTTCATCAATAAGGACATAAATCACTTCAAAGATCAACAGTTGCTTTTGTTAACCGCTTTCTTTATAATGGTTTCTTATTACGCCAAAAATTTATATTTTTGGATAGTATTCATTTTGTTTATAGCGGTATAGATACTTAGTGATTTTTTTATGGTTATTATCGCAATATACTAAGAACATCGAGTTTAGAAATAAAGAATACTAAAAAATTATTAATAAGGAGAATACGAGATATGAATATTATTATTGCATTGCTTCCAGCAATTGGTTGGGGAATTATTCCATTGATTGTAAGTAAGGTTAAAAATAGTCATCCAACTAATCAAATTTTAGGAGTAGCTATCGGAGCAACTATCTTTGGAATTTTGGTTACAGTGCTTCAAAGACCTTCAATGAATTTATCAATTTTCTTACTTTCAATGATTTCTGGAGCATTCTGGGCCATTGGTCAAATTGGTCAATTTGTTTCATTTACTAAAATGGGTGTAAGTAAGACAATGCCAATTTCAACTGGTTTACAATTGATTGGTAACACAATTATCGGTGCACTGATTTTTGGTGAATGGAGTACTATTAGTCAATATGTATTGGGAACACTTGCATTGATCTTGATTATAATTGGTGTTGTATTAACTACAGTTACTAGAAAAGCTTCATCACAAAAGACTAATAGTAAAGATTTATTATTCTTACTTTTAACTACTATTGGTTACTGGGTTTATTCAGCATTTCCAAAAGCAGTTTCAGCTAGTGCCCAATCAATGTTTTTACCACAAATGATTGGTATCTTAATTGGAGCAAGCTTATATGTAATCTTTACTAAGAGAGCCGTAGCTTTTAAACAAAAAGCAACTTGGTTTGATGTACTTGCAGGTTTTGCTTTTGGTATTGGTGCATATACTTATATCATTTCAGCTCAAATGAATGGTGTAACTAATGCGTTTATTTATAGTCAATTGAGTGTAATTATTTCGACCTTAGGCGGTATGACAATCTTGGGTGAACACAAATATGGTCGTGAACTTGTTTCAACTTTGATTGGTTTAGCATTAATCGTCGTTGGCGCAGTTTTATAAAAAAGAAAAATTAATTCAGTTAATAGCGTTAAGGAAAACAAGCCTTGACGCTATTTTTTGTTTATGCAATCTAGATATTAACAATATAATTATTATGTAAAGTATTATTTGGTAATCATTTTTACTATAACTTATACGTATAGCCCCATAGATATTTGGCAATTTTTTTATCGGTAATATCGAAATATACTAAGATCATCAAATCGATAACGAGAAAGAAAAAGAGGAGAAACAATAAATAGGATTAAAAGTTTTAATTGCATATTATTCATGGTCAGGCAACACTAAGAAATTAGCAGATCAAATTGCTGAAACAATTCCAGTTAACACAGAATTGGAATTAAGGGTTCCTGAAGAACTTTTAATAATGATATGTATCAAACCTTTGATATTGCTAAAAAGCAAATTACTGAGAAGCAATATCCGACAATTCAAAACCTTGATCTAGATCCTAATCAATACGATTTAATATTGGTAGGAAGTCCTGTATGGGGAGGAATGTCCGCAACACCAATTCATACATTCTTAGATAAAATTCAAGGTTTCAAAGGTAAGGTAGCAACTTTTTATACTGATGCTGGGACTGTTGGCAATTAAGAACAAGTCTTCAAAGAATGGGCTCAAGGCTTAAATGTTGTCAAAGTATTAAATAGGGCAGCAGATGTAGAAGATCTAATTAGAAAGTAGGTAAATAAAAATGAAATTATGGAAGAAGGCTCTTTTAACAATAGGTTTAGTTTTTTCAGTAATTAGCTTATCCGCATGTGCTAACTCTAATTCATCAAGTTCAAACAATTCTCAATCTAACGGCAAAGCTAAAACTACTAAAGTAGGAAAAGCAAGCAAAAGTAATACTTTGATTGTATATTTCTTATTAACGGGAACTACTCAAGATGCTGCTAAATACATTCAAAAACAAACTGGTGCTAAAATGATTCGCTTGCAACCAGAAAAAGCATATGGTGATTATGATTCTGCTGCAAGACGTGGTGATCGTGAACGTAGAAACAATATTCACCCAGCTTTAGCAACAAACATTCCTAACTTTTCTAAATACAAAACAGTGTTCATTGGTTACCCAACTTGGTGGCAGCGTCCGCCAATGCTTATTCATACCTTATTTGATAAGTACAATTTCCAAGGTAAGACTGTCGTTCCATTCACAACAAGTATTAGTACACCAATTGGACCTTCACAAGCTGTAATTAAACAATTAGCTCAAAAAGATGGTGCCACTTTCAAAAATGGGATTTGCTATGACAATAACAATAAGCAAGTTCGTTCATGGCTTAAAGGATTAGGTTACTAATTCTTTTATGCGGAGGATAAGCACTATGAAAAAGAAAAAAGTATCTATATTAATGACATTATTAGCTACTACATCACTTCTTGCCGCATGTGGTCAAGTAGCCTCCAATTCAAATGAAAATGGACAAAGCCAAGCTGCAGTGAGAAAATCAACCGATAGTCAATCAGAAATTATTAAGTACACAACTACGCATAATAGGAAGAAATATACTAAACAAGCCATTGTTTATTTGCCTAAGAATTATAATGTAAAAGAAAAACACAATATACTTTATTTGTTGCACGGCTCTACTGAAGTAAATAATGGTAGATCGACACTTTATCAAGATGGTAATTTTAAGCGTACTTTTGATGATTTAAGTAATCGTGGTGAATTAAAGAATACTTATTATCCAAGTTCTAAACAAGTTTCTAGCAATTATTATGACGACAATCCACTAAATCGTCGTTTTGCTAAAACTGAATTAATGCATGATTTGGTGCCAGCAGTTGAAAAACATTATAAGACATATGCTAAAAACACTACTAAGAAACAATTAGAAAAGTCCCGTAATCATAGAGCTTTGGTGGATTCTCAATGGGCTCAATCACTACACGGTACGTTTTCCAATATGATTTACCATACTTTAAGTACTTCGTACCAATGGCAGGTGATTCTTGGACTGTAACCTCAGATGGTGGTAGCGCAGCTCCAAAAAGAACTGCTCAAGTTTTAGCAAATGCTGATAAGAAGAATAGTAACCTTTCATTCAAAATTTTTGCAGGTGTAGGTTCTGGAAATGGCACCAGTGGATCAATGGAACCACAAATTAGAGCAATGTGGAACCTTCCACAATTTAACAGAAGTAACTTGGAATATTACACTCAACCTGGTGGTAATCACGATGCTCCAACAATGAGTAGAATTATTAACCACTACGGTAAAGAACTATTTAAGTAATTACTTTAATGAAAATCACTCAGCTAATAAAACTGAGTGATTTTTTGTTTTAAAAATAAAAGCATTTATATTGAACTTACTTATAATAAGTGCTATTTTTAAATTAAATAATATTGCTATGAGGAAGTTTATCAATGAAAAAATATGATTACATTATTTTAGGTAGTGGCCCTGTCGCAATTCACTTGCTTGCTAAGCTTGAAAGAACGACAAATAAAGTTTTATTAATTGAAAAAGGCTTATGGGGTGGTACTTGCCCAAATACGGGATGCCAACCTAAAATTTTTATGGAAGGTACAGTTCGTCCTGTTTTAAATAGCTATTATTTAGCTGGAAAAGGAATCAAAGAAGCAGCTAAAATTGACTGGCCTACATTAGTGACTAGAAAAAAGAAGATTTGGACAGCCTTTCACAAAAACGAACGTAAAAGCATGACTAGTGAACATACTGATACTGTTCAAGGAAAAGGTGTGATTACTGGACCACATACAGTAAAAGTTGGCGATCAAGAATATGAAGGTAAAAATATTGTGATTGGAACAGGTCTGGCTCCACGTGATCTTGATGTTCCAGGTAATGAATATGCAATTACCAACAATGAATTCTTTGATTTAGATAAATTACCTAAACGCGCAATCGTTATTGGTGGTGGTTACGTGGCAATGGAATTAGCTACTATTTTGCAAGCAGCTGGTGCAGAAGTAACTATCTTACAACATTCAGATCGATTGCTCCGTCCATTTGATCAAGAAATGGTTGGAACGTTGAAACGTATTATGGAAGACAGGGGTATCAAATTCCATTTGAATGCTCCAGTTAAAGAAATTGCTAAAGATGGTGAGCAATACACAGTTACAACTGAGAATGGCGATACTTTTGATACTGATTTAGTCATTAATGCAGCAGGTAGAAAGCCTAATGTTGAAGGAATAGGCTTAGAAGATATTGGTATCGAATTTGATCCAAATAAAGGTATTAAAGTTAATGAACATATGCAGACTAGCATTCCAAGTATTTTTGCAGCAGGGGATGTAGCTGATAACGGTCAACCAAGCTTAACCCCAGTTGCGTGGGTAGATGCATATCATATTATTAATTTTGTTGAAAATGGTATTACTGATCCTATCCAATATCCACCTGTAGCTACTAACGCATTTACTTATCCAGAAATTGCTCAAGTCGGAATTCGTGAAGATGAAATGGAAGAAGGAGACTACATTAAAACCTTAGATTTAAGCGATATGTTCTTTTCAATCGGTGAAAGTGATTCTCATGCTAAGCTAAAGGTAATCCTTAATAAGAATAGTGAAGTACGTGGTGCTTCAGAATTAAGTATTCATGCTGCTGAAGACATCAATAACTTCGTTCCATTAGTTGGTAGAAAAGATCCTAAAAAATTTGTAGAAGAAAATTTAACCTTTGCCTTTCCAACTCCAGCAAATAATTTGGACACACTATTTCGTTAATTGAAAACCAAATAAAAACGAGGATAAACCTCGTCTTTATTTTATTATCTACTATACGCATTACGTATACCAACCATACCTAACTAGCAATTTTCTTTTTACCCTCTCCTACATATACTAAAAATGTAAACAGTTGAAAGGGAAAGGAAAGAGGACAAGAAAATGAAACATAAAACCTTCAAGAAAATCCTTGTTGCAGGATTAGGATTTTTAGCAGCTGTTCATTATTTAGTTTTGGTAAGCAAACAAATCAAGTACAAGCTGCTAAAAAGTCATCAAGTAGTTTAATTATTTATTTCTCTAAGACTGGTAACACTGCTCGTGCAGCTCGCCAAATTCAAAAGGAAACTGGCGGCAGGCTATTAAGAATTACTCCTAAGAAAGCATATCCTAATGATTATGATGCCACTACTCGAGTAGCACAAAACCAAATCCGTAGAAATATTCATCCAGCAATCAAAACCAAGTTGCCAAATATTAAAAAATACAGACACATCTACATTGGTTATCTGACTTGGTGGGATCAACTACCAATGATCATTCATACTTTGTTTGATCGTTACAGCTTCAAAGGTAAGACAATCACCCCATTCACAACTAGTGCTGAATCACCAGTTTCAAGTTCAATGCCTGTAATGCGTCGCTTAGTTAAGAAAGACAAAGCTAAGTTAACTAGAGGTTACAGATATACTACAAACAGTGGTCTTCACAACTTCTTAGTTATCATTGGTGCTGTAAAGAGAAGCAAAAAGGCAAAAAGCGCCAAGGCTCCAAGCCAAAGTCAAACTCCAGCTACCAATGTAGCTACTCCAAATCCTACTGACAGCAAGAGCTTAGTTGTTTACTTCTCAATGTCAGGTAAAACTCAAAGAGCAGCTGAAGAAATTCAAAGATTAACTAACTCAAACATCTTTAGAATTCAAGCAGCTGATCCATATCCAACCACTTACGATGGTTATGCACAACGTGGTGACAATGAACGCAGAAACAATATTCACCCTGCAATCAGAGGCAGAATTACCAACTGGAACAAATACAAGACCATTTATCTTGGCTTCCCGACATGGTGGATGCAACCACCAATAATTATCCACACTTTGTTTGATAATTATTCATTCCGTGGTAAGACCATCGTTCCATTTACAACTAGTATGGAAACACCCATGAGCAGTTCAATGCCATACATCAGAAAAATGGCTAAGTCTAAGAATGCTAAACGTGTAATTAATGGTTTCAGATACGACAACAATAATGCTGAGCTTATAAGCTATCTCAGAATAAACAAATTAATTAGATAATAAAATTAAAAAAGGTACTTAACATAATTTATAATTATACTGAGTACCTTTTTTATATAGCCAAGTACTAAAAGGTATTTGGCCTTTTTGTATGTTACAATAAGAACAGAAGTTTAGGGAGGTGAAGAAAGTGCTAACTCGATCACATAGACTTTTTAGTATTGCTGTAGTAGAACTAGGATTAATTGCAACTGATACCTTTTTGACTAATCCAGTTTCTAATGTTGTCTTATTATTAGCAACTGGAGTTGGTGCTTCTTTGCCAGACATAGATGAATACAATAGTACAACTAGTAGAAAATCACCGATCAACTTTAGTCTTTTTTTACGTCATCGCGGTATTACTCATTCTCTTCTGGGCTGGATTATTTTCTCTACCATTCTATATTTTTGCATGAACCACTTTTCACCAATTGCATTATCAATGTCTAAATCACCTAATTATTGGGAAAGTATCTGGTTAGGACTAGTAATTGGATATTTACTTCATTTAATTGAAGATAGCTTCAGTCGACAAGGAGTTGCATGGTTAATGCCATTTTCTAAAAAGAAAAGGTACAGAAAATTTTTACATTATAAAGTTGGTGGAGCTTTTGAAAAAGCTATAACGCTTCTTGCTACATTAAGCATTGTACTAATGTCTATTTATTGGTTATTAATTCTCTTTAGATTACCTAAAATATAATTTATTGCTATTCTTTAAAGGAATACTAGTATAAATGAAAAGCAATTTTCTAGAAACATCTTATCCTGTATATTGTATTTACCATGATAAATATAAGTAGAGAAAGGAAAAAAGATGCGTAACAGAATAATTGCTTTTTTCAGTGTAATCGTTGTTATAGTTGCCGCAATCATCGGCTTTAACGTTTACCGTAATTCACAAAATCAAAGTGAGTCTACATCTAACCCGACTAATAGTTCATCTTCAACTAATGTAAAGAAAAATGGTAAAGTAAGTACAATTGGTAAAAATGGTAAAGTACTAGTAGTTTACTTTTCAAGAACTAAAGGTGTATACGGTGGTGGTTTAACACGTGGAAACACCGCAAGAGTGGCTGACTTTATTCAAGAAAAAACTAAAGGTGATACTTACGAAATTATTCCTAAAAAGGATTACCCAGATGGTTACGATGCAACAACCAAAGTGGCACAACGTGAACAAGAGCAAAATGCTCGTCCGGGTGCGGTAATTGGTCGTGTGGGTGTTCCTCAAACAGAACCATCTTCAAATACTTTATTCTGGAAGAATATTGGTCTTCGCGGTGGTATTGCTAATGTTACTACTATGACAAGAGCATTTTGTTAAAGGCTGTTCTTGAGGGTGATATTAACCCAGGCAAGGTATTTACTAAGCGTTTTGACTTAGATCACATTCAAGAAGCATATGAAGCTATGGATAAATATGAAGCTATTAAGTCACTAATCATTGTTGCTGATAAGTAAAATATTTTTTAAGTCACTATAATGTGGCTTTTTTCTTTTTATCTAGTATATAAATTACGTATAGCCTCATGCTAATTTGGTAATTTTATTAAGTCATCAATACCTCTATACTATTTCCTGTAGTTAAGAATTAAAGAATAAAAATGAAAGGAAATAATAATGACAAAAAATGTAGCTATTATCGGAGCAAATGGTCAAATTGCGCGCTTAGCTGAAAATGATATTTTAAATAATGATAAAGATATTCATTTAACTTTATTCTTGGAAATGCTGATCGCCTTGCAGGATTGAAAGATAATTCTCAAGTAACTATTATTGATGGGGATGCAAATGATCCAGAAGACTTACGCAAAACTATTAAAGGTCAAGACATTGTTTTTGTAGAATTTGTTGATCATGGTGTTGGTGGAAAAGTTGAGCCAGATAATTCAATGGTTCTTTTAGATAAATATATTGAAGACTCTGATTTAGATTATACTGTTATGCGTTTGGCATGGCTTAACGATCGTGATGACACTAATTACACTGTTACTCAAAAGGGTGAAGAATATGTTGGTGTTTCAGTTTCAAGAAAGAGTGTTGCTGATGTAGTTGAAAAAATCATCGAAAATCCGGCTACTCAAGGCTCAGATAAACCAGTATATTAAAAATAAAGTTTAGTAGTTTTTTTCTCAATATTCTTATATACATATCCTAAATATAGACACATCCCTAATAAAATTATAATTAGAGATGTGTTTTTTTATTTTATTGCATAAATACTGCTAAAATAGGAGATGGAGGATTATAAGAATCGAGGCTTATCATGAAAAATTCAAATGGAAAACCCAAGAAATTATCCTTCATTTCCATATATTTCTTAGGTATTAATGCAGTAATTGGCTCAGGTACTTTTCTACTTCCTGCGCAAATATACCATGATATGAATCTAATGGCTATATTTGTTTTACTATGTACTGCGGTAACTGTGTCAATGATTGCTTTATGTTATGCTGATTTATCCAGCAGATTTAAAGGTTCAGGAGCTGCTTGGTTATATGCATACCACGCTTTTGGAAGGTTTACAGGCTATGAACTAGGCATATTTACATGGTTCCTAGGTTGCTGTACATTGGGTGCCGAAATCGTTGCACTTTTAACGACACTAAAGAGTTTTTGGCCAGTACTAAATAATTCAATAGTATATTATGCAATTGCTTTAGGGTTACTTTTATTATTTTCAATAATCAACTTTTTTGGTCGTTCTTTAGTAAAAGTGGTAAATAATATCTCAGCAGCTGCCAAAATGGTCACTTTGATTGTATTTATTGTCGTAGGTGCATTCTTTATTCACCAAGCCAATTTTTCACCTGTTATTCCAGCAGCTGCAAACAAAGGAGCAGTTCCATTTTTACAACACTTTGGAGCTGCCTTTACGCCGATATTTTATTTATTTACAGGATTTTCATTTATTCCAATTGCTGCTCGTCAAATGAATAACCCAGAAAAAAATATTCCTAGAGTTCTAATAGCTGTTATGGTTAGTGTAACTATTCTAGATTGTCTAATGATGATTGTAGCTATTGGTCTTGTTGGTGATAAATTAGGTACATACTCTACACCTTTGGCTAGCGCATTAGAGCATGGTGTTGGCAAATGGGGATATTCATTTATTATTGTTGGTATGCTTATCTCTATATTTGGTGTTGCATTTTCTGCATCATTTAATGCACCATCTTTAATAGCTTCACTTTCAAATGAACATAAGCTTTTACCAGCATGGGTAGGCAAAAAGAATAAACATGATGCTCCATGGGTAGGAATTATAATGACTGCTGTTTTAACAGGGATATTTGTAACTCAATCATATATTTTTTTAGTATCATGTACTGTTCTGGCTTCATTTATTCAATACGTACCATCTATTTTAGCTGTAATTAAATTTAAGCACAGTAATGAATTTCCTAATCATGGATTTTCATTACCAGGAAAATATACTATTCCAGCTATTGCATTAACCGTTTCATGCTATATGGTAACTAACTTTACTCCATTAACTTTGTTAGTAGGAGTGATAGTTGCAGCAATTGGTGCTGTATTATACTTCTTTATTGATAGAAGCCCAGCTATGAAGAAAAAAGAAAAAATGCATCAGGAATTTTTGAATGAATTAAGACATAACGAAATTAAATTTTAAAAATAAAAACTATCGAAAAATCTTATTCGATAGTTTTTATTTACTTTGATTTTTAAAATATAAGGTTAATGATGATATGAAAAAAATGTTTTTTAATAGCAACTCTTATAATTGCACTATTTTTAACTGGGTGTATTAATTCGGTACCTATCTTCAATATAAAAACAACTAAAAAATGTTAATTACGTCAACACCAACTTTATTTTTTCATGGTGATTCATCTTATCATGCTGAGGAACATATGGTAGAGGCAGCTAAGAAAGCTGTAGATAACATATCTTCTTTATCTCTGAAATATTTGGTAGCTAATCGAGCCAAATATTATCATGTTATTGAAATTAAAGGTAGGAATGCTCAGCATTCTAGGTTACATAATAATTCTCAAGTAGATAAAGTATTAATCAAATTTTTGTGGGATAAATAATGTAAGCATAAAAATAGAGGCCAATTGACCTCTATTTTTATCTATTAGTTTTTATTTGCATTATTTATAGCATCAATGATTGTATATCTAAAACCATGCTTTTCTAAACTAGCTACTCCTTGAATTGTAGTACCACCAGGTGAGCAGACTTGATCTCGTAAAATCGCTGGTGCAATTTTAGTCTCATAAGCTAAATTAGCTGAACCTTTTACCATATTTGCTGCTAAAGTGTTAGCCTGATCCCGTGACAATCCATTAAGTACACCTGCATCCCCAAGTGCATCAAGAAAGATATCTACAAAAGCAGGACCACAACCGTTAATCGTTCCCACAATACTTAGTTGTTCTTCATTAACTTGAATAACGTCACCTAATTGATCTAAAAAATCTATAATTATTTGACAATTATTTGACGTTTGCTTTGCTTAATTTTTTCAGGCATAAATAGACCAATAGTTCCGGTATTAACTGCAACAGGAATATTAGGAATTATTCTAACAATAGGATGGTTAGAGACAATTTCTCTAATTTTTTTATATTCAATGCCAGCTACAGCCGAAATGATAATTGATTTATGATCAAGATTAATTATTCTGGAATCAAGTCAAGGGTAATATTGGCTGGAGTTGTCAAAACAACGATTTCTGGTTCTTTAGCAATTAAGTCAGATAAGGTATTAACTAACTTGAAATCTAATTTTTCAGCTAACTTTGACACCCTTGGATTAACTGGATTCAATAATATAATTTTCAGGATTATTCTTAAGACCTTTAATAATTGCACTACCCATGTGTCCCACACCAATCACAGCAATCGTTGTCATAGTATCTTTCTCCTTTTTAACTCTATCTTGGTATTAAATACTTTTAACTCTAATTAGAAACGTTTGTTTGTATAAATAAGAATATACCAAACATATGATCAAATTGAAAGATAATCTTATAAAATTGCTGTTTAATCAACCTATGCGATCAATTTATAAGAAGCAGGAATAAACTAATTCATATTTAGTTGAGAAAGATTCGTCAAACTGGTGTGGTAGCTTATATTTTTCCAACCTAAGCAATTAAACAAACGATAAGAATAAGTATCCACTACGCAGTCCATACACATCAGCCGTTTCAAATCCAATACCATGAATAGATGGAATTTCTTTACGTGATTTTTGTTTATCTTGTTTTTGGGCCAATTCTAAATTATAAGCAAAATTATCTTTAAAATAAGCAGCTACATTTTTAATAGTTTGCGTTTTTCAAGTATAAAAACCAGCAGGAGTAATTAGTTTGCTCATCTTTTCACTTTTATATTTAAAATATTTTTAGGTAATAGTCAGTACTTGGATAAAGAGAATGAAGAGCTTTATCTACATTTTTTCAATTAGTATTTTGAATTAAAATTATTTGACCAAATAACTTCCCAATCCACCAACCAGTGGGATCCATGTGATCATGTATATTGTCGTAAAGTTGATTTAAAGTTATTTTTTTCATATCTATTACTCATGTCCATATAAAAATTCTTATATTATCTCTAACTAACTTAATTATAGTATTTTTTAAGAAATGTTAAAGAAAGAGACACAATGTCACCAATACGCAAATATTGTGATATTATGAGCAATGTGATCAAACAAAGTTCGGGGACTTTGTAAAACAACTTTTTACATTTGGAGGTTTTATTATTGGAGATTGTCAAAACTAAATCATTTAGATTAGCTGTTGCTATGACCTTAATGTGTTCTATTGCTGGAATTTATTTAGCAAAATTGCCATATGCCAACATAATTGGGGCATTGGTATTAGCACTTCTATTAGGTATTCTCATGCAATTAGCACCAGAGAAGATGCGTAAAGAAGCTTCAAGTGGTATGAGTTTTATTTCAAATAAATTCTTAAGATTAGGAATTATCTTACTAGGATTTAGACTTGATTTAGAAAAACTAGCTGCTGCAGGAGTCAAAACCATTTTAGTTGCCGCTCTTGCTGTTGCAGGGACTATTACATTAACTTACTGGCTTAGTCGCAAATTTGGTGCAGAAGATGAATTGGCATTTTTATCAGCATGTGGATGTGGTGTCTGCGGTGCAGCAGCCGTAATGGGGGTTTCTCCTCAAATTACAGCTGCTAGTGAAGAGAGAAAAAGAGAGAATGAAGTTTTAGCAGTAGCGGTTGTCTGTGTGATGGGTACAGTTTTTACTTTATTAGAAATTGGACTTAAGCCGGTTCTTGGTTTAACTGATTCTCAATTCGGCATTGTTGCCGGTGGTTCTCTGCACGAAATTGCTCATGCGGTTGCTTCAGGTGGTGCATTTGGTAATATCAGTTTAGATAGTGCATTAATCATGAAACTATCTCGTGTAATTCTTTTAGCACCTGTGGCATTAATTATCGGCTATTTATACCAACGCCGCACAGCTAAGGTAAATACAATTGACAGTACTACAAAGACTGGCAAATTACCAATTCCTTGGTTCTTAGGAGGATTTATTTTAACCAGTGTTTTAGGTACTTACTTACCATTCTCTACTAGTTTATTAGATGCTTTAGTACAAGTAGCCTACATCTTTTTAGGAATGGCTATGGCCGCATTGGGCGTTTCTGTAAACTTCAAAGTTATCTTTAAGCGAGGAGGAGCTGTATTTGGTGCTGCCGCAATTAGTTCTACTTGTTTATTGATTTTCATGATTATTATGAGTAAATTATTCTTTTAAATTAAGAATATAAAATATAAAAAGAGGCGACATGATTATCGCCTCTTTTTATATCACCTAATATCTCTATATCTTAAACTCTCAACTCAACTTTTTTATATTAGTGTTTATTCACTAACATTCTCCCCAAAAACATAAAAATTTTAGATATATTCATCACTTTCTAAGACATTTTACCAAAATATGATAGTATATTGTATCTTTTATTTTTAAATATTTTAATTTACACTTGAATCAGAATATAAACTCAAAAATTTTTTTATACTTGAACTATATTCAATATTATTTTCATCTTTACTAATAGAATATACTTTTTCTAAACTAGTACGTGTAGCAGGATAAATTGTGTTTTTAACTGGTAACCCTGATGCATCAGTTCTAATATCATTAAAAATATGTGATTCATTTGTATTATTCAATTGAATAAGTAAATTAGCAACCCTTTGAATCTCTTTCTCTTTATTATGAACTATTGGTAAAAGAAGTAAGGAAACTTCAGTAATGTCCATATCAGACTCAGTCCAAAACTTGTAATACAGCTTATTAAAGTTTTCACTTTTTTGTGACAATAACCAATTATAATATATCTCTAAAATCTTAATAGTTTTTCTTACATTAAAAATATAAAAATTACTATAACTAAAGTGCTGAAATTTTCTGGTTATGCCAAAAAACAATTTTCTGTAGCAATCCAAATCTTCAGCAGTTAATTTTTCAAATTGCTGGGTCATCTTTATTACTCCTATCTATGTTATTTGTATTGCATTTACATTTATATAATAGATTTATAAGAGAATATGATAATAAGATACTTCACGTCTTTATTATAAAATGATTTGACAATTTGTTAATTAAAATGTTACTTAAGAAGCATTATTCTTTCTTGCGAACTTTTGTTTGCGTATGTATAATAATTTAAGTAACAAAAAAAACAACAAGTAACTGATACTTGTTGTTTTTAAATATTACTTTGATTTAGTATGTTTATTTTTTAGCCAATATACTACACCGAAGGGCACCATATTTTCTTGATTTTTTTCAATTCTAGCTATATTACTTCTATGGCTCCAGTAAATTAAGATTACAAGCAATCCACTAATAATGCTTAAGGCAATATCGTGGAAGAAAAAAGAAGCAATAAAAATTAAAACTACTGAAATCAAACTGGTTAATGAAACCATACTTGTGATAAATAAAATAGGGATAAAGATTACTGCACAAATCAAAAAGAAGTGTACATTATATCCAAGCAAAAATCCTGCCGATGTTGCTACAGCTTTACCACCTTTAAATTTTAAAAAGATAGGAAAAGCATGGCCTAAAATAGCAACTAATCCAAAGATCAAGCAAAGATAATGTGGTCCTAGATTAAAGATAACTGGTATTAAAGTCGCCAGCGTACCTTTGAAAAAATCAATTAAAAAAACTATGATTCCAGCAACTGGGCCTAATACTCTAAATGTATTAGTTGTTCCGATGTTGCCTGACCCATATTTTCTAATATCTTTATGAAAAAAGATCTTTCCTACTACCACACCAGCCGGAAATGATCCTAGCAAGTATGCTAAAATAAACAACGATGCAAATTTTAAAGCAAACATATTTAACAACTCCTATTAATCTATCGCTATTTTAGCAAAGATTATCTTTTAAATATACGGTAGTTGTTGAATAAATGAACAAGTGGAGGAATTTTAGTGGCAAAAGCTAATACTTATGATGATTCTTCAATTCAAATTTTACATGGACTAGAAGCAGTCCGTAAAAGACCTGGTATGTATATCGGATCAACCGATATACATGGTCTTAATCAACTGGTTTATGAAATCGTCGATAATTCAGTCGATGAAGCTATGGCCGGTTTTGGTAAAGAAATTGATGTAACAATCCATAAAGACAATAGTATAACTGTAAGAGACTTCGGGCGCGGTATGCCAACAGGTATGCACAAATCAGGAAAACCCACTATAGAAGTTATTCTGACTGTACTTCATGCCGGAGGTAAATTTACTGAACAAAATTACAAAACTTCAGGTGGTTTACACGGGGTAGGTTCGTCTGTAGTTAATGCTTTATCCAGCTATATGAAAGTACGTGTAGTACGTGATGAAAAAGCATATGAAGAAGAATTCCAAAATGGTGGGCATCCAGTAGGTACACTTAAATGTCTAGGAAAGACAAGTGATCCAACTGGTACAACTATTACTTTTAAACCCGATAATACAGTTTTTTCTACAACTAAGTATAAGTACGAGACAATTCAAGAGCGAATTCGTGAATCAGCCTTTTTGCTTAAGGGCGTTAAGTTTGTATTAACTGATGAACGTACTCCTGAGCATCATGATGTTTTCCAATACGACGACGGAATAAAATCATTTGTATCATATCTTAATGAAGGCAAAGGAACCATTAGTAATGTTTTCTATTTTGAAGGAAAACAAGATGGAATGGAAATTGAATTTTCTGGTCAATATAGTGATGGATATTCTGAGAATTTAGTATCATTTGTAAACAATGTACGTACTGGTGATGGTGGTACACATGAATCAGGTGCTCGTAGTGGCTTTACTCGTGCCTTTAATGATTATGCTAAAAAACAAGGTCTTCTTGGAAAAAAAGATAAAAACATTGATGGTTCAGACTATCGCGAAGGGTTAAGTGCTGTTTTATCAATTAAAATTCCTGAAGAATTACTTGAATTTGAAGGACAAACAAAAGGAAAATTAGGTACTCCTCAAGCACGTTCTGCAGTAGATTCATTAGTGTATGAAAAGATGTCATATTACTTAATGGAAAATGGTGAATTAGCTCAGGAACTGGTTAAGAAGGCTCAAAGAGCAAGGGATGCACGTGAAGCAGCTAAAAAAGCTAGGGACGAAAGTAGAAATGGTAAAAAAAGACGGAAAAAAGAAGTCCTTTCAGGTAAACTAACCCCTGCACAATCCCGTAATCCTAAGAAAAATGAATTATTCTTAGTCGAAGGTGATTCAGCTGGTGGATCTGCTAAGCAAGGACGTGATAGACGCTTCCAAGCTATCTTGCCACTTCGAGGCAAAGTCCTTAATACACAAAAAGCTAAATTGCAAGACATCTTCAAGAATGAAGAAATTAATACTATGATTTACACCATTGGTGCTGGCGTAGGAACAGAATTTAATGTTGATGATTCTAACTACGATAAAGTTATTATTATGACTGATGCCGATGATGATGGTGCACATATTCAAATCTTGCTTTTAACTTTCTTCTATCGCTACATGCGTCCAATGATTGAACAAGGCAAAGTATACATTGCTTTACCTCCGCTTTATCGTCTACAAAAAGGGCGCGGAAAAAATGCTGAAATTCAATATGCTTGGACAGATGAAGAACTGGCGGAAGACGAAAAGAAGATGGGCCGAGGATATTCTCTTCAAAGATTCAAAGGTTTGGGTGAAATGAACGCTGAACAACTTTGGCAAACTACGATGAATCCTGAATCTAGAATGTTAATCAGAGTAAAAATTGATGATGCAGCTCTTGCGGAACGTCGTGTTACTACTTTAATGGGCGACAAGGTTGCTGCAAGAAGAAAATGGATCGAAGAAAATGTTAAATTTAGAATGGGCGAAGATAGCTCCATTCTAGAATCCGAAGATGAATAATAAATAATAAAAGAAGGGTTTTAATTTAATGGCAATAAAAGAACGTATTCGTGAAATGCCACTTGAGCAAGTTATGGGTGAACGTTTTGGACGATATTCAAAATATATTATTCAAGAACGTGCATTACCTGATATCCGTGATGGATTAAAACCTGTTCAACGTCGTATTCTTTATGCGATGTATCAAGATGGAAATACTTATGACAAACCATTTAAAAAAGCAGCTAAGGCCGTAGGTAACATTATGGGTAACTATCACCCACACGGTGATAGTTCTATTTATGGAGCACTAGTCCACTTATCGCAAGACTGGAAAATGCGTGAGCCCTTAGTTGAAATGCACGGTAATAATGGGTCAATGGACGGTGATGGTCCGGCAGCTATGCGTTATACGGAATCTCGTTTAAGCAAAATTTCTAATATGCTTTTACAAGATATCGATAAAGATACTGTCAATATGGTATTAAATTTCGATGATACGGAGTATGAACCTACCGTTTTACCGGCTCGTTTTCCTAATTTATTAGTTAATGGGTCAACAGGAATTTCTTCTGGATATGCTACAGAAATTCCACCTCATAATTTAGGTGAAGTTATTGATGCTACAATTTACTTATTAAAGCATCCTAATGCTTCACTTGAAGACTTAATGAATTATGTTAAAGGTCCTGATTTTCCAACTGGCGCCATTATTATGGGAACCAAGGGAATTAAAGAAGCCTATAAAACTGGTCGCGGCCGTATTCAAGTACGTGCCAAAACTAATATTCAAGACATTCGTGGTCATAGACAAGAAATTGTTGTTACAGAAATACCATTTGAAGTAAATAAATCTCTTTTAGTTAAAAAGATTGATGAAATTCGTTTAAATAAAGAAATTGATGGTATTGCTGAAGTCCGTGATGAAACTGACCGACATGGCTTATCAATTGTAATTGAACTTAAAAAAGATGCCGATTCCCAAAATATTCTAAATTATTTATTTAAAAATACTGATCTTCAAGTATCTTATAACTTCAATATGGTTGCTATCGACCATATGACACCAGTTCAAGTTGGGTTGAAGCGGATATTAGCATCTTACTTGGAACATGAAGAAGCAGTTGTAACTAAGCGAACTAAGTTTGACCTGAATAAGGCTGAAGCTAGATTAGAAATTATTCAAGGCTTAATTCATGCTATGGATATTTTGGATAAAGTAATTAAAACTATTCGTGCTTCTAAAAACAAATCTGATGCTAAAAAGAATTTGATTGCTAGCTATGACTTTACAAAAAAGCAAGCAGAAGCTATTGTTTCTTTACAACTTTACAGATTAACTAACACTGATGTTGATGCATTAATTGCTGAACAAACCAAATTAAATAAATTAGCAGAAAAGTATCGCAAACTTTTATCCGATCGTAAGACTCTTGAAAAAGAGATTATCAAGGAACTATCTACAGTTAAAAAAGAATTTGATAATCCTCGCCGCACACAAATTTCAGAACAAAGTGCTAAAGTTGAAATTGATGAAAAAGCATTAGTAGCAGATGAAAAAGTACGTGTATTAATCAGTCGAGATGGTTATTTGAAGCGCTCATCAATTAGATCATATCAATCAACTGATGATGCCGATAATGGGTTGCCTGATGGTGACAAGGTAATTTATGAAAACACTTTGTCTACATTAACCAATTTGTATCTGTTTACTAATCGAGGCAATGTGATTTATAGACCAGTTCATGAGTTAGCTGAAACTAAATGGAAAGAAACAGGACAACATCTTTCCCAAGAAATTGGCTTGAGCAGTGATGAGAAAATTATTCGTGTGTTTGCATTTGATGATTTAAATACTAACTCTAATTTCTTACTTGCAACCAATGATGGCTATATTAAACAATTAGAGTTAGCTAACTTACAACCAACTAGAACTTATAGATCTCGTGCAATGAGTGCTATAAATTTAAAATCAAACAACAGTTTACTAGTTGGTGTAGATTTAATTGCTCCAAATGCTGATAAAGAAATAACTTTATTTACCAATCGTGCATATGCAGTTAGATATAATATTAATGAGGTGCCCTCTTCTGGAGCTAAAGCTGCTGGTGTTAAATCAGTCAACTTAAAAGATGATGATTACATTGTAGGTTATGTATTAGTAGATAATAAATATGTCGACTTAATTAAGGTCGGATTAATCACACAACGTGGTGCATATAAACAATTCGATCTCAATTTAGTTAATAAAGTTTCCAGAGCTAAACGTGGTGTTCTAGTTTTACGTGAGTTAAAAACTAAGCCACATAGAATTGTGGCAATAATGCCATATGCCCAAAATCATATATTAGATATTACTACTTCAAGTGATCGTCATATTGAAATTAAAACAAATGAACATCCTATGGGTGATCGTTATTCAAATGGTTCATTTGTAGTAGATACAACTACTGATGGTGTTCCTATAAGAATAGAAATGAGTCGACCAATTAGTAATTAATGTTTTATAAGTATTTTTATTAAATATAAAAATAAAGGTAGTGTCAAGACGTATGTTTTGACACTATTTATTTTGGGATGGATAATTATTATGTTATGGGACACGGCTAATTATAAAAAGAAAGAAGATAATCATTATGCCTAAAACTGATACTATACTTTCAGCCAAATCCTTGCGTTATTTTTTACAATTAATTGATACTATGAATTATACTCAAGCTGCTCAAATTTTGGGTATAACTCAACCTGCACTAACCCAACAAGTTAAAAAATTAGAACATGCTATTGGTGCTCCATTATTTGGCCAAATGGGAAAGAAACTATATTTAACTGAAGCAGGAAAAGAAATGGAATCTGCTGCAGTTGAATTACTTAATACTATTAATGGAGTTGTAAGTGATATCCAAGAATATACCCAAGCTGATAAAGGGCACATATCTATTGGTATCTTAAATACATTACAAGTAGATATATTTTACCGTTTTTTGCGCTACTTTAATCAAAAATATCCTGATGTAACTTTTACCGTTGATTGTTATGATCGTAAAGAGTTATGGCGTAGATTAGATACTAATATGATTGACATGGCGCTTATGTATTTGCCTGATAACACTAAAAAAGAGGAGACTAACTTACGTCATCAATATAATCATCAAAATATTTATGATGATCGTCTAGTTGTATTGACACATAAAACAACTGTTGAAGCTGGTAAAAGTTACCCCGTATCTCGTTTTTTAAATAGAAAATGGGTATCTTATCCTGATGATTTCTACTTAACACCATTAATGTATGAATATTTTGGAAAGAAACACAAGCCAAATATTCCAATTAAAATTGCTTCTACTGAAGAGCTTATTAAAATGGCTGAAGAAACAGATTATGATACATTTGTTACCGAATCATATTATGATGCACATCATAATGCTATAGATTTAACACCAGTTTACTTAGACGAAGAACATGAATTCCACATTTCATATGTCTACAGAAAAGGAAAATTAGAGATTCCTAGAATGCAAAATCTACTAAAAGAATGGGAAAAATTCTTGGATAAATACGTTAATTCTAGTAGACTATTAGAAGAAGTAAAACAAAAAGAAAATTAGAAAAAGGGGCAATTTATTTAATGGAAAAAGAATTTGTTTTCGGACACCAAAATCCAGATACTGATGCCATTGGTACTGCTATTGCATTTTCATACTTACAAAACAAATTAGGGTACAGTACTGAAGCTGTTGCACTAGGTGAACCTAATGATGAAACTGCATATGCTCTTAAAAAATTTGGTTTTGAAGCACCACGTGTTATTAAAGAAGCTGCACCAGAAGTTGATTCAGTAATGTTAGTTGACCACAATGAACCACAACAAAGCGTATCAGACATTGATAAAGTTAAGGTTACTCATGTTGTAGATCACCACAGAATTATGAACTTTAATACTGCAGATCCTTTGTACTATCGTGCAGAACCTGTGGGTTGTACCTCAACTATTGTTTGGAAAATATTTAATGAAAATGATATTGAAATTCCTGAAAAAATTGCTGGTATAATGCTTTCAGCTATTATTTCAGATACTTTGCTTCTTAAGTCACCAACAACTACTGATGATGATAAAGAAGCGGTTGAAGCTTTAGCAAAAATTGCAGGCGTAGATTACAAGGATTACGGTTTAGCAATGCTTAAAGCTGGTACTAACATTAATGATAAATCAGAAGAAGAATTAATTGACTTAGATGCTAAGAGCTTCGAATTAAATGGTCATAACGTCCGTGTTGCACAAATTAATGTTGTTGATTTGCCAGAAGCATTAGAACGTAAAGATGCATTCTTAAAAGCCATGGAGAAAGCATCAAATGACAATGATTATGACATGTTTATGCTTTTAATTACTAATATCCTTGACTCAGATTCTGAAGCTCTAGTTGTAGGTTCAGATGAAACTAAGTCATTCTTTGAAAAAGCATTTGATAAGAAACTTGATGATTCAGAAGTTAAGTTACCAGGAGTGGTATCACGTAAGAAGCAAGTTGTTCCACCACTTACTGATGCTTTTAATGCTTAATTATAATCAGCGAATAAGAAGTAGTGTAATTAAACTACTTCTTATTTTTGTTTTCTCCTAATATTAATTGAAATAAACAATATACACTTTATGTTAAAATTAAGAGGTTAATTATATATTTAGAAAAGAGATTATTAATGAATTACCCACAATTAAATTTAGATAAAGTAGATGGGCCTAAGGCGACCCTAAAAACTAGCTATGGTGACATTGAGATTCAATTATTTCCTGAACAAGCACCTATGACTGTCGAAAATTTTGTTCGTTTAGCACAAAAGGGATACTATGATGGAACAACATTTCATCGTGTAATTAGTGATTTTATGATTCAAGGTGGCGATCCCCAGGGCGATGGAACAGGTGGTACAAGTATATGGAATCATCCTTTTGAAGATGAATTTTCACGCGAATTGTTCAACTTACGTGGAGCATTATCCATGGCAAATTCTGGTCCTAACACTAATGGAAGTCAATTTTTTATTGTTCAAAATAAAAATATGCCTAAGCGCTATATTAAACAAATGGAACCAGCTGGTTATCCTAAAGAAATAATTAACGCATATAAACAGGGTGGAACCCCATGGCTTGATGGACGTCACACAGTTTTCGGTCAAGTAATTTTAGGCATGGATGTCGTTGATAAAATTGCTAAAGCTAAGAAAAATAAATTAGATAAGCCGCTTGAAGACATTAAAACCGATAGTATAAAGATTAATAAATCTATTTTTAATGATTAAAGTATAAAAATGGCTCTTTGTCAAATCCTGTTGATAATGAGTAAATGAAGAGAATCAAGCAACCATTAAAAGGCTGTTTGGTTCTTTTT
>PPYF01171727.1_pt1 | contig 59997 bp, 57 predicted proteins | sample 1559871 | NCBI WGS metagenome assembly PPYF01 (sample SAMN08240021, study PRJNA423297) | Human gut metagenome, whole genome shotgun sequencing project. | reverse complement strand
GCCGGAATGCTCGCCGACATGCTCGGAGATATTGCAGCAGAAGCTAAACGTTATGCTGCAATCGCTGACGAACGCTACATTGCAGGAGTGACTTGTCAACGTACATATGAATCCTTAAGGCAAACTAAAAGTGTATTGCAGAGGGATGAATCAAAATAAAATTCATCAATTAACATAAAAACATGTGCAGTAGCAGAGTGTTACTGCCTTACAAAACTATATCTTGCTATGTAGTGTTAATCATGCGTTAATGGGGCTCTGGTTTGTTACAAATTTATCTGAAGCAGTCACTGTAATAATTTTATTATTTGTTCCTATTGAGATTTCCTTGTCGGCTTTTTCTCTCTGATAATTTTTTTCGGACCATTCTGCCCAAGGGCTTACTCAAAAAAGGTAATGATTATGTCTAACAAAATGACTGGTTTAGTTAAATGGTTCAATCCTGAAAAAGGGTTTGGTTTTATCACTCCAAAAGATGGTAGTAAGGATGTATTTGTACATTTTTCTGCTATCCAAAGTAACGATTTTAAGACGCTGAATGAGAATCAGGAAGTCGAGTTTGGTGTTGAACAGGGCCCTAAAGGTCCCTCGGCAGTTAATGTCGTAGCCCTTTAAGGAAACTGTTATTACTAATAATATTCACTTCAGATGTCCTTGTTGCCATGGGTCTCAGTACAGAACATCATCTTTTGATGTCACAGATAGCAATCCTTTCGGCGCGAAATGTATTTTTTGCAAAACTACAATGATTACATTCGATAATATTGCAATGTACATTCGTTCTGGTCAGTCTCCATTAGATTTCAGAAAATAAAAATCAGGCCCCTTATGGGGCCTTTTTTATGCGGTTCTTATTGACAGGGTGTACACGGGAGAATTATGAAAAAAGTGATAGTGTTTTTTAATTCAGAATCCGCGGTAGTAGTATCAGTAATGAAGGGTATTACTACAATAATGCGCGAGTACCCTAATGGGGAAAAAGCACATCTACAAGTAATGTCTGCAGGTTTTCCTTCTATAACCGGAGATCATAAGATTGTTTATGTTGCCTCAGACCGGGATGTTACTTCTGAAGAAATTCTTGAAGCAGCATCAAAACTCTTTAAATGATTACTGTTCATACCTTTATGATTGTGGCTAAAGTAGTAAATGGTTGTTTGATTATTGAGCGAACTTAGTATAAACAATATGCACTAACCCCTTGATTATTGAAACTTTCCAACTTATCGTTTATAGATACCAATGGTTGTTCAAGTTATCACATGAATCATGGGATCTGCCGGGCATAGATGCCAATACAGACCAGAAGAGGTGCATGATGAAAATCGAAGAGTTAAAAAGAAAAACTGAAGCGGATATTTCTGATTTCATTACTAAAAAAATAACTGAGCTCAAAAAAAAGACAGGTAAAGAAGTTGCTGATATCCAGTTTACTGCTCGGGAAAAAATGACTGGACTGGAAAGCTATGACATAAAAATTAATTTAATCTAATCGTCATCGACGGCCAGTTCTAATAAAAGCATCATCTTTCTCAAGAGATGATGCTTTTTTATTTCGGCATTTGAAGTTGAGTAAGTGATTCAGCTTGAACTTCATCACATTTTGTTTGCTTTGTTTTTGTGGGTCCTTTCTGGCGATCTGGTCTGTTACGGGGCGGCGTCCGCGCAGATTCTCGCTATTTATGAAAATTTTCGGGTTTTTGCCGTTTCCGTTCTTCTTCTCGCTAATTCATTGTTTTAAAAGAAAACACCCCCTCAAAAGAAAGGAAACGTTAAGCCAGAAAAATGGGTAAAAAACCCGAGATCGTTTCCGTTCTCTGTTTTTGCGCACGGAGTGAGCTATGGAGGTCAACAAAAAGCGGCTTTCTGACATCTTCGGTGTCAGTGTGCGCACGATCCAGAACTGGCAGGATCAGGGGATGCCGGTTGCGCGCGGTGGTGGAAAAGGTAACGAAGTACTCTATGACTCAGCCGCAGCTATCGAGTGGTATTCCGCGCGCGACGCGGAGATTGAGAATGAGAAATTACGGAAAGAGGTAGAGGATCTTCGCATTGCTTCGGAATCCGACCTCCAGCCAGGCACGATTGAATATGAGCGGCACCGGCTTACCCGAGCACAGGCTGACGCCCAGGAGCTAAAAAATGCCAAAGATACCGCTGAGGTGGTGGAGACCGCATTCTGCACGTTCGTGCTGTCACGGATCGCCGGTGAAATAGCCAGTATTCTCGATGGGATCCCTCTGTCGGTTCAACGGCGTTTTCCGGAACTGGAAAACCGACATATTGATTTCCTCAAAAAGGACATCATCAAAGCCATGAACAAAGCAGCTGCGCTGGATGAAATCATACCGGGGTTGCTGAGTGAATATATCGAACAGTCAGGTTAAGGGACTGCAGCACTCTGCGCGTGCGGGGCTTCATTCTCTGTACAGGCCAGAGCCGCAGACGGCAGTTGAATGGGCTGATACCCATTATTATCTCCCGAAAGAATCTGCTTATCAGGAAGGGCGCTGGGAAACATTGCCTTTTCAGCGCGCGATCATGAATGCGATGGGAAACGACTATATCCGCGAGGTGAACGTCGTTAAATCTGCCCGTGTTGGCTATTCAAAAATGTTGCTCGGGGTTTATGCATATTTTATTGAGCATAAACAGCGAAACTCCCTGATCTGGCTTCCTACCGACGGCGACGCCGAAAACTTCATGAAGTCGCATGTTGAGCCGACTATCCGGGATATTCCTTCACTGCTTTCACTGGCACCGTGGTACGGCAAAAAGCACCGTGACAACACGCTCAGTATGAAGCGTTTTTCTAACGGTCGCGGCTTCTGGTGCCTGGGCGGAAAGGCGGCAAAAAACTACCGTGAAAAATCAGTGGATATTGCCGGATACGATGAGCTCGCAGCATTCGACGACGATATTGAAAAAGAGGGATCTCCGACCTTTCTCGGTGATAAGCGTATTGAGGGTTCGGTGTGGCCCAAATCAATCCGCGGCTCTACGCCCAAAGTGAAAGGAACATGCCAGATTGAACGTGCTGCAAAAGAGTCAGAACACTTCATGCGTTTCCACGTTGCCTGCCCGCACTGCGGCGAGGAGCAATATCTTAAGTTTGGTGATAAAGAAACGCCATTCGGGCTGAAGTGGACGCCCGGTGAACCGGCCAGTGTTTTTTACCTTTGTGAACATAACGCCTGCGTGATTAAACAGCAGGAACTGGACTTTACTGAGGCCAGGTACATCTGTGATACCACAGGGATCTGGACGCGTGACGGTTTATCCTGGTTTTCATCAACAGGCGCAGAAATTGACCCGCCGGACAGCGTGACGTTTCACATCTGGACGGCATACAGCCCGTTCACTACCTGGGTACAGATCGTCAAGGACTGGATCAAAACGAAGGGGGATACCGGAAAGCGCAAAACCTTCGTGAATACCACGCTGGGTGAAACGTGGGAGCCGAAAATCGGTGAACGGCCTGACGCGGATGTGATGGCTGAGCGTAAGGAACACTTTGAAGCCTCAGTCCCTGATCGGGTTGCCTATCTGACCGCCGGGATCGACTCCCAGCTTGATCGATACGAAATGCGCGTCTGGGGATGGGGGCCTGGCGAAGAAAGCTGGCTCATTGACCGGCAGATCATCATGGGCCGTCATGATGATGAGGCGACGCTTCTCAGGGTTGATGAGGCGATCAACAAAACATATCCCCGACAGAATGGCGTTGAAATGTCGATATCCCGTATCTGCTGGGATATCGGCGGTATTGATCCCACCATTGTCTATAACCGCTCGAAAAAGCATGGTCTGTTCCGTGTGATCCCGATAAAAGGGGCATCCGTTTACGGCAAGCCCGTCGCGAATATGCCTCGCAAGCGCAACAAGAACGGTGTCTATCTGACGGAAGTCGGTACTGATACCGCGAAAGAGCAGATTTACAACCGTTTCACCCTGGTAGCCGAAGGTGATGAACCGTTGCCGGGGGCCGTTCACTTCCCCAACAACCCTGATATTTACGACCTGACTGAGGCACAGCAGCTGACCGCCGAGGAACAGGTTGAGAAATGGGTGGACGGGCGGAAGAAAATAGTCTGGGACAGCAAAAAGCGCCGCAATGAGGCACTCGACTGTTTTGTGTATGCGCTGGCGGCACTGCGGATCAGTATTTCCCGCTGGCAGTTGAACCTTGATTCTCTTCTGGCAAGCCTGCTGGAGGAAGAAGGAGCGCGTAAACCGAAAAAGACCGTGGCAGATTACGCCAGGGCATTATCTGGAGATGAGTAATGGCGTCACAATCCGATCTCGACAGCGCCCGCGCCGCACTGCATGACCTGATGACGGGAAAGCGGGTGGCGACGGTACAAAAGGACGGTCGCCGGGTGGAGTTTACGGTGACTTCGGTGAGCGACCTTAAAAAATACATTGCTGATCTGGAGGTTCAGGTCGGTATCACTCAACGTCGCCGGGGGCCGGCAGGATTTTACGTATGAAAACACCTGCACTTTTGGGGCCGGACGGCAGGACGTCGTTACGGGAATACGCCGGTTATCACGGCGGTGGTCATGGTTTTGGTGGTCAACTCAGGGGGTGGCAACCGCAGAGCGAAAGCCCTGATGCGGCGTTACTGCCCAATTTTGCGCGCGGTAACGCCCGCGCAGACGATCTGGTCAGGAATAACGGCTATGCCGCAAATGCGATACAACTGCACCAGGATCATATCGTCGGCTCATTCTTTCGCCTGAGCCACCGTCCGAGCTGGCGTTTTCTTGGCATTTCTGAAGAGGACGCCCGGGCTTTCTCCCGCGAGGTGGAAGCCGCGTGGAAAGAGTTTGCCGAAGACGACAACTGCTTTATCGATGCGGAGCGCAAACGCACTTTCACGATGATGATCCGTGAAGGCGTGGCAATGCACTCCTTTAATGGTGAATTGTGTGTGCAGCCCGCGTGGGACAGCAGCACCGGACGACTTTTCCGTACACAGTTCAAAATGGTCAGTCCGAAGCGCATCAGTAATCCGAATAACACGGGCGACACGCGAAACTGTCGTGCCGGTGTGGCGGTGAACAACACCGGGGCGGCGGTGGGGTATTACGTCAGCGATGATGGTTATCCTGGCTGGATGCCGCAGAAATGGACGTATATTCCGCGTGAGCTGGCTGGTGGGCGCACTTCATTCATTCACATTTTTGAACCGCTGGAGGACGGTCAGACCCGCGGCGCCAACCAGTTTTACAGCGTCATGGAGCAAATGAAGATGCTCGATACGTTGCAGAACACACAGTTACAGAGCGCTATCGTGAAGGCAATGTATGCTGCCACTATCGAGAGTGAACTCGATACCCAGACCGCGATGGATTTTATTCTCGGCGCTGATAATAAAGAGCAGCAGAACAAATTCACGGGCTGGCTGGCGGAAATGGCGTCGTACTACTCTGCGGCGCCGGTTCGCCTGGGTGGGGCTAAAGTACCGCACCTTATGCCGGGTGATTCCCTGAATCTCCAGTCGCCACCGAACGCGGATAACGGCTATTCGGTCTTCGAACAGTCGCTGTTGAGGTACATCTCTGCCGGGCTTGGTGTTTCGTTTGAACAACTGTCCCGGAATTACTCCCAGATGAGTTACTCCACCGCCCGCGCCAGCGCCAATGAATCATGGGCGTTTTTTATGGGGCGCCGGAAATTCGTGGCGTCCCGTCAGGCGTGCATGATGTTTCTCTGCTGGCTGGAGGAGGCCATTATCCGTCGGGTTGTGACATTGCCTTCCCGGGCGAGGTTCAGCTTTCAGGAAGCGCGAAGCGCCTGGGGAAACTGCGACTGGATTGGTTCCGGGCGCATGGCTATTGATGGACTGAAAGAGGTTCAGGAAGCGGTCATGCTGATCGAAGCGGGCCTCAGTACTTATGAAAAAGAGTGCGCCAAACGCGGTGAAGATTATCAGGAAATTTTCGCGCAGCAGGTTCGCGAAACGATGGAGCGCCGCGCCGCCGGGCTCAAACCGCCTTCATGGGCTGCTGCTGCCTTCCAGTCCGGGTTAGAGAATTCCACTAAGGAGGAGAAAGATGGCGCCCGAGCTGCGTAATCTCCCGCATATTGCCAGCCTGGCTTTTAATGAGCCGCTGCTACTTGAACCCGCCTATGCGCGGGTTTTCTTTTGCGCGCTGGCGGGCCAGTTGGGTATTACCCGTCTGACAGATACCGTTTCCGGCGTCACTCTCAGCGGTGAACAGATTGCTGAACCTCTTGCGCTGTTTGGTGACGATGAAGAGATGGGGCCGCGCCCGTCACGCAGTTACCAGGTGATCGACGGTATCGCGGTTTTGCCGGTTTCTGGCACGCTGGTGAGTAAAACCCGTTCGCTGCAACCGTATTCAGGTATGACGGGTTACAACGGCATTATTGCCCGCTTGCAACAGGCTATCAGTGATCCCGGCGTGGACGGCATTCTTCTGGATATGGATACACCTGGCGGCATGGTATCCGGTGCTTTTGACTGCGCTGACATTATTGCCCGTCTGCGGGATATCAAACCGGTCTGGGCGCTGGCGAACGACATGAACTGTAGCGCCGGGCAGCTTATCGCCAGCGCGACATCCCGTCGTCTTGTTACACAGACCGCCAGAACCGGTTCGATCGGCGTCATGATGGCGCACAGCAACTACGGTGCTGCACTCAAGACCAGCGGCGTCGAAGTCACGCTCATCTACAGCGGCGATCACAAGGTCGACGGAAACCCTTACGAAAAGTTGCCGAAGGATGTGCGTGCTGATTTTCAGTCACGTATTGATGCCACCCGACAGATGTTTGCTGAGAAGGTGGCCGGGTACACCGGCCTGACTGTTCAGGCGGTACTGGATACCGAAGCGGCGGTTTTCACCGGACAGGAATCCATTGAGAACGGAATCGCAGACGAACTCGTCAATAACACCGACGCGCTCAGTGTGATGCGCGATGCACTTGATAAACGAAAGAAAATAACCCTCGGAGGAAATATGAAAACTACCACTGCATCCGCTGAAACAACTCAGCCTGTAGCGGACGCATCAGCCGGAGTCACTCTCGACGCTGCGACGCCTGTCGCGACGGTAAATACAGCATCAGCCGATATCAGCGCGCAGGTTTCAGCAGCGGTAAATGCCGAAAACAGCCGAATCATGGGGATCCTTAACTGTGAAGAGGCGAAGGGCCGTGAATCGCAGGCGCGGGTGCTCGCGGCAACACCGGGTATGACGGTTGAAAATGCGCAACTGATCCTCGCCGCAGCGCCAGCGAGCGCGCAGGTCAGAACGGATACCGCACTTGATCGCCTGATGGACACCGCGCCTGGTGCTGTCAGTGCCGCCAGCCAGGCATCTGATACCGATGACCTGATGAACACACCTGTATAAGAGGTTCCAATGCCAAACGAAGAATTTAAGCATTATCAGCCGCTGGGTAACAGTGACCCGGCACATACCGCATCCGCCCCCGGTGCCTTAACGGACAGTGTTCCGGCGATGACGCCGCTGATGCTTGATTCCGCTGCCGGGAAGCTGGTTGTCTGGGACGGTGCTGCCGCTGGCACAGCGAAAGGCATTCTCGCGATTGACGCCGATCAGAACAGTGATCAACTGACGTTCTTTAAAACGGGCTCTTTCCGGATTGAAGATGTGTTGTGGCCTGCTGCTGCGGCAACCGATAACGTCAGACGCAACGCCTTCGCCGGTACCTCCATCAGTATTGTGTGACCCCTTAACCAGCCAGTTATCTCCATCCATAAAGGCCGCATGAGCGGCCTTTTTTCTACGGGAAAAAACTATGTCTATATATACCACTGCCCAGTTGCTGGCGGTTACCGAGAAAAAATTCAAATTTGATCCGCTGTTTCTGCGTATCTTCTTTCGTGAAAGCTATCCGTTTTCCACCGAAAAAGTTTACCTTTCTCAGATCCCCGGCCTGGTGAATATGGCGCTGTACGTGTCGCCGATTGTCTCCGGCAATGTGATCCGCTCACGCGGCGGTAACACTTCCGAATTCACGCCGGGTTATGTGAAGCCCAAGCACGAGGTAAACCCGCAAATGACGCTTCGTCGCCTGCCTGACGAAGATCCGCAGAACCTCGCCGATCCGGCATACCGCCGTCGCCGCATCATCCTCCAGAACATGAAAGATGAAGAGCTGGCGATTGCGCAGGTTGAAGAGATGCAGGCGGTTTCGGCTGTGCTCTATGGTAAATACACCATGACAGGGGATAAGTTTGACCCGGTTGAGGTGGATATGGGGCGCAGTGCCGTCAACAACATCACCCAGGCTGGCGGGGCTGCATGGTCCGGCAAAGACAAAGAAACGTATGACCCGACGGAGGACATCGAAGCGTATGCGCTTAATGCCAGCGGCGTGGTCAATATTATTGTTTTTGACCCGAAAGGCTGGGCACTGTTCCGTTCTTTCAAGGCAGTAAGAGAGAAACTGGATACCCGTCGTGGCTCAAACTCCGAGCTGGAAACCGCGCTCAAGGACCTGGGCAAGGCGGTGTCTTACAAGGGCATGTACGGCGATGTCGCGATTGTGGTTTACGCCGGGCAGTACATTGAAGGTGACGCCAAAAAGAACTACCTGCCGGATCTTTCTATGGTGCTGGGCAACACTCTGGCGCGCGGTCTGCGTACCTATGGCGCAATTCAGGACGTTGACGCACTGAATGCCGGTATCAACTCCTCCACGCGTTATCCGAAAAACTGGATCCAAACCGGCGATCCGGCGCGTGAGTTTACGATGGTCCAGTCTGCGCCACTGATGCTGCTGGCCGATCCTGATGAATTTGTTTCGGTAAAACTCGCGTAATTCCTCTCGTATGGCCCTCCGGGGCCATTTTTCTGGAGCACTATCCATGACAGCAAAAGAAAAACTGGTTGGGCGCCTGAAAGCGCTTGGCGCACAACTTGGGCGTGATGTGAACGTTACCGGCACTATCGAAGAACTGACGATGCGGGTTGCAGAGCTTGAGGAAGAGCTTGACGACGGTAACGATGACGAACAGTCCGGTGATAACGAGATTAACGCGCAGGAAAACGCCACGGACAATCCTGATGATGATCAGGTGCAGGAGAAACCCGCGGTAACGGATGCCGGGCTGGTGACGGTTATTACGCGCGCCACCCTGCACATCGATGCGCTGCATGAAACAGAAAATACGCCTGTCGCCATCGCCGTGACAGGGATGTCGATCCGTGTTCTGCCGCATGAAGCCGAAGCATTGATTGCTGGTGGGCTTGCCAGCGAAAAATAACCGGGGGCGACGTGGCTGATTTCGACAACATTTTCGATGCTGCTTTGTCCCGTGCTGATGATGTTATTCGTTGCGCGATGGGGGTGGAAGCCTCAGTGACTTCCGGTGAAATGGCGGGGCAAACGATACGTGGTGTTTTTGATGATCCCGAGAGTGTCGCGTATGCGGGCAGTGGTGTCCGGGTGGAAGGTACAAGCCCGTCACTGTTCGTGGATACATCTTCTGTCAGCGGGTTGCGGCGCCCCGATACCCTGGTGATCAACGGTTCGTCTTACTGGGTTGATCGTATCGGGCCGGATGATTGCGGAAGCTGTCATGTTTTCCTTGGTAAAGGTTCGCCGCCGGGATCAAACCGACGGCGTTAAGGGGGGGAGGCATGTCCATTAAAGGGCTGGAACAGGCAATCACAAACCTGAACAGTATCAGTACTACCGCTGTGCCGCGTGCTTCTGCGCAGGCGGTTAACCGTGTTGCGACACGCGCAGTCAATAAAAGCGTCTCCGTCGTATCGAAAGACACCCGGGTGCCACGCAAACTGGTTAAACAGCGCGCCAGGGTAAGGCGTGCCACGGTGAAGAAGCCACGGGCGCTTATCCGTGTAAACCGGGGTAACCTGCCGGCGATCAAACTCGGTACCGCCAGTGTCAGACTTTCCCGCCGTAAACGTGACAAGCGAGGGGCAAACAGTGTGTTGCGCATTGGTCCGTTTCGTTTTCCGGGCGCATTTATTCAGCAACTGAAAAACGGTCGCTGGCATGTTATGCGGCGAACGGCAAAACCACGCTACCCGATTGAGGTCGTCAGCATCCCGCTGGCGGTGCCACTGACAACGGCGTTTAAGGATGAACTGCCAAAACTGATGGAAACCGATATGCCCAAAGAACTACGGGCATCCCTTAAAAACCAACTCAGGCTGATTCTGAAACGATGAAACACAGTGATATCCGACAGGCGGTTATCGATGCCCTTGAAGGGGCTATCGGTCATGACGCGATTTATTTTGACGGCCGGCCAGTGACATTTGAAGAAAATGAATTTCCGGCAGTGGCTGTTTTTCTGACGGACGCAGAACCAACAGATGCTGTCCTGGATGCAAATGAATGGCAGGCCACCCTGCATATAGAAGTTTTTCTGCCTGCCCAGGTCCCTGATTCAGAACTGGATGAGTGGATGGAGTCCCGTGTTTACCCGGCTATGGCGGATATTCCTGCGCTGGAGGGGATCGTCACGCTCATGAATGTCCTGGGGTATGACTACCAGCGCGATGAGGATCTGGCGCTGTGGAGTTCCGCCGACCTTAAATATTCCATTACTTACGAAATGTGAGGATGCTATGCCAACACCAAACCCGCTTGAGCCTGTAAAAGGTGCAGGCACCACGCTGTGGATTTATACCGGCACGGGGAATCCATTCGCCAACCCGCTTTCGGATATCGACTGGAGCCGCCTGGCGAAAATCAAGGATCTGACGCCGGGAGAAATGACGGCTGAGTCGTATGATGATACCTATCTCGACGATGAAGATGCAGACTGGAGTGCAACGGCTCAGGGGGAAAAATCAGCCGGGGATACGTCCTTTACGCTGGCCTGGAAGCCGGGTGAAGTTGGTCAGAAAGACCTGGTAACCTGGTTTAATGATGGCTCGGTTCGCGCTTACAAAATCAAATACCCGAACGGTGCCGTTGATGTGTTCCGCGGCTGGTGCAGCAGTCTCGGCAAGGCGATCCCTGCCAAAGAAGTCATCACCCGCACAGCAAAAGTCACCAACACCGGCAAACCTGGACTGGCAGAAGAAAGCGGCGCGCCGGTTGTTCCGGTAACCGGCGTCACGCTGGATAAAGAGACTGCAGCGGTGGGTATTGGTGACACGACCACCGTGGTCGTCCGGATTACTCCTGCAGGGGCATCAGATAAAACCTTCCGCCTTTCCTCATCCGATCCGTCAGTCGCGACAGCAACTGCCAGTGATGACGCCGTCACGATTACAGGGGCGGCGGCAGGTACCGCAGATATTGTGGTCATGACCAATGATGGCCTTTTCGTGGCGATCTGCAGCGTAACCGTTTCCTGAATACCGGGGCTTCGGCCCCGTCCCGGAGTTAATCATGTTTCTGAAAAGCGAACCGCTAAAGCATAACGGTGCGAGCGTTACGTTGTATGAGCTGTCGGCGCTGCAGCGTATTGAGCATCTTGAATACCTGAAAAAAATTGAAGCCGTTGAAGAAGGGGATATCCAGACAGCCATGGAAACCACTGTGCGCGGCAGCGCATTTGTGGTGGCGATGTCACTATGGCACGCCCATGCACTGAAAGGCACGCTGCCAGGTGGTGCCGCCGAAGAGGTTAAGAAAATACAGGATGAGGTGCTGTCTACCTGGCCTCTCGAGGTGGTGGCACTGGCTGAATACAGGATAAAAATCCTGTCCGGTATGTTACCGCCGCCAGAAGACATTCCTGAACCTGAAAGCGACATTCAGGCAGAGCCGGTCACTGCGGAAAAGTCCTCGCCAGCGAGCTGACGTTCGTCATGAAGCTGGCGCGTGAGTTCAGTCGTCCTGACTGGCGCGCAATGCTGGCTGGCATGTCCTCCACGGAATACAGCGACTGGCGTATTTTCTACCGGGACAACTATTTTCATGACGTGCAACTTGATGCTCACTTTTCAGGTTTGCTCTACACCCTTTCATCGATGTTTTTCCGTGACCCGGATTTGACTCCTGCCATCTTCAGCATACTGACACCGACTTCCGACGATTTGCCGCCGGAAGAGCCTGATGACGATATGTTGATGGCGAAGGCGTCAGGAATGACAGGAGGCGTTCGCTATGGCCCAGACGGCAGTCGGGGATCTGGTTGTTAACCTTGACGTTAACTCGACAAAATTTAATGAACAGATAACCCACGTTAAGCGACAGTTCAGACAAACAGGGGACGCGGCTAATGATACGGAGTTACGTATCCGGCAGGCGTTCTCGCGTCAGGAAATTGCGGCAAAAAAAGCCGGTCTTTCCGTGGGGCAGTACTCGAATGCGATGCGTATGCTGCCCGCACAATTTACGGATATTGCGACGCAGCTGGCGGGCGGGCAGAGTCCGTGGCTCATTATGCTGCAGCAGGGCGGGCAGGTTAAAGACTCATTCGGCGGGATTATTCCCACGTTCCGGGCTCTGACGGGGGCCATATCTCCGCTGATGGTGGGTGTTGGTGCATTGTCAGTGGCAACGGGGGTGTTATTTTATTCGTGGTACCAGGGCTCATCCACGCTTTCAGATTTCAATAAAACGCTCGTTCTTTCAGGTAATTCAGCAGGCCTGACGGCAGACAGAATGCTGGTTCTGGCAAGAAACGGACAGACTGCCGGGCTGACGTTCAGCCAGACGAGTGAGGCGCTGACGGAACTGGTTAATGCCGGCGTGCGCGCCGGGGCGAATTTCGATGCGATGAGCCAGTCAGTTTCCCGCTTTACTGAAGTGTCCGGCGTTCCGGTTGATAAGGTTGCTGCAGCGTTTGGCAAACTGACGAATGATCCTACCTCCGGTCTTATCGCGATGGCCCAGCAGTTCCATAACGTGACGGCTGAGCAGATTGCGTATGTTGCGCAGTTGCAACGTGCCGGTGATGAGGCTGCTGCCCTGCAGGCGGCTAATGATGCGGCAACCAGCGGGTTTAACGAACAGACAAAATCCCTGCGCGACAATATGGGGACCATTGAGTCAGCAGCGGATTCCCTGAAGCGCGCTTTTAAATCGATGTGGGATGCGGCGCTGGACGTCGGGCGACCGGATACAGCGCAGGAGATGGTCAGTAAGGCAGAAGCCGCGTTTAAGCGTGCGGATGAAATCTGGAACCTGCGTAGAAACGACGGGTACGTGAACAGTGAAGCGCGTGACCGGTTCTGGAATGACAGGGAAACAGCCAGGATGGCGCTGGAAATGGCACAGCAGCAAGCGGGTGTTGCAAGGGCGAATGAGGAGAATGCCTCCCGTGAAGCGGTTGCTGAGTCTGACAGGCAGAAATATGCCGCCCAGGCACAGGCTAACTATGCAAAAACACAGTCTGCACTTGAGAAGTACACACAAAGGCAGAATGAGCTGAATAAGGCGCTGAAAGAAGGGCGCATTCTTCAGGCAGATTACAACATTAATATGTCGGCGGCGAAAAAGGAGTACGAGGATTCACTGAAAAAGCCGGGCAAGGCTCCGGCGGTGAAAACGCCCTCCGGCGTCAGGGCCGTCGATACCGCCAGCGCACAGACGATTGAACTGCAGGCGCAACTGAGAACACTTCAGGAGCACCGCAGTATTACTGACACCATCAGCCAGCAGCGGCAGGAGCTCTGGCGCCAGCAGTCACGGTTTACTGTCCTTGAAGAAGCCGCGAAAACACGAACCCTTTCCACTCAGGAAAAATCCTTACTGGCCAGCAAGGATGAAGTCCTTTCCCGCGCAGAGGTTAACGCGCGCCTCGGTGATCAGATCATGGCGCAGGAGCGCCTGAACCGCCTGCAGGATACCTCCCGGAAATACGTCACGCAGATCGGCGAGAAAACGCGGGCGCTGGTTGCTGGTGGTGCGATGAGCAGCCGGGCCGCGCAACGTCAGAATGAAGAGGCGCAACTTCGTCAGGGATGGCTCAATGCGGGGGGGACTGATGCCAACCAGGGTTATCAGAATGAACTGGCCGCACTGAAAAACTACTACGCAGCGCAGGACAATCTGCGCGGTGACTGGCTGTCTGGTGCTAAATCAGCATGGGCTGATTATGCAGATTCAGCAACCGATGCTTATGGACAGATGAAGTCAGCCGCAGCCAGTACCTTTGATGGTATGTCGCAAAATCTGTCTGACATGTTGATAACAGGTAAGGCGAAAATGGCTGATTTTACCAGAGCGACATTGTCGATGTTGACTCAGATCCTGATGAAGCAGGCTCTGGTAGGAATTGTTGGCTCAGCAACTTCGGCTATCGGTTTTGCTGGTGGCGGTTTCACTGGTTCAGGTGGGAAGTATGAGCCCGCCGGGGTGGTTCACCGTGGTGAATTTGTTTTCACAAAAGAGGCTACCAGCCGGATCGGCGTCAGCAACCTGTACCGGATGATGAAGGGCTATGCCTCTGGTGGTCTGGTAGGTGGAGGTTCAACAGGTCCGGCGGCACCCTTCGGCGTCAGTGTCTATGCGCCGGTGACGGTTGAAAATCCCTCCTCCGGTATACAGCAGCAGAACAACGGGGAAGCGCTGGGACGAGCCTATCAGCAGGTGATTAATAAATCGGTGAATGAAGGGATTGCCAAAGCGATCCAGCCTGGCGGTCTAATCTGGAATGCGACAAAAGGCAGGTAGGTTTTATGGCAATAGAAACTTTTACCTGGCGTATCCAGGCGGCAAGTCAGCCGACAACGGGCAGCAGGGATGCAGTCCGGAAGGTGCAGTTTGGTGACGGGTATACGCAGATCAGCGGATCGGGCCTGAATGATGAAGTGCTCACTTATGAGTTTTCATATACAGGAAACCCGAAAACAGCGCTGGAAATCTACGCGTTTTTACGCCGGCATAAAACGAAGTCCTTTGTTTTTACGCCCCCTTACGAGGATAAAAACCTGTGGAGGGTTGAGGCTGACAGCCTCAGGAAGGTGGTCAAAAACAAAAAGGTTATGACCATTACAGCAACATTCGAGCAGGCATTTGCACCATGACATTGCACACAGATTATCAGAAGCTTGAGCCAGGCAATCCGGTGCGGCTTTTTGAAGTCGACGGAACCGCGTTTGGTGTGTCTGACGTGATGCATTTTCACGCGCATAACGTCGCGTATACGCCGGAGGAAATTGACGCTGCCGGCGGTGATGAAAGTAAACTCCCGGCAAAGTCGATCTGGTGGCAGGGGAATGAATATAAAGCCTGGCCATGTCAGATCGAAGGCATTGAGGCAACCACTGACGGCACCAGCCCACAACCCAAGCTCAGCGTAGCCAATCTCGACAGTTCGATTACTGCCCTGTGTCTTGCTTATGATGATCTTCTGCAAGCGAAAGTGGCTGTCCACGACACCCTGGCGAAGTATCTTGATGCCAGAAATTTTACTGGCGGTAACCCGACAGCCGATCCGACGCAGGAGAAGCTGAAGGTTTTCTACATTGACGCTAAAAGCAGCGAGACCAACGAGGTTGTTGAATTTACGCTGACCAGCCCGATGGACCTGCAGGGGCTGATGATCCCGACGCGCCAGTTGCATTCTCTGTGTACCTGGTGCATTCGCAATAAGTATCGTTCCGGCGATGGCTGTGATTATGCCGGCACGCGCTATTTCGATAAAAACAACAAGCCCGTCAGTGATCCTTCCCTGGATGAATGTAACGGTACTCTTACGGCCTGCAAACTGCGACATGGTGAAAGTAACGAGTTACCGTTTGGCGGGTTCCCCGGCACCTCTTTAATCAGGAGTTAATATGCGGCAAAAAACCATTAGTGCCATTATGGCGCATGCCGCTGCCGAGTATCCTCGGGAATCCTGCGGTGTGGTAGCGCAGAAAAGCCGTGTTGAGCGTTACTTTCCGTGCCGCAATCTGGCAGCAGAACCGACAGAGCATTTTCATCTTTCACCGGAGGATTATGCGACCGCAGAAGACTGGGGAACGGTGATCGCTATCGTTCACAGCCATCCGGATGCAACAACGCAACCGAGTGAACTGGATAAGGCTCAGTGTGACGCAACGCTTCTCCCCTGGCATATTGTCAGCTGGCCGGAAGGTGATTTACGGACCATTCAGCCTCGCGGGGAGCTACCGTTGCTCGAGCGACCGTTTGTTCTTGGTCACTTCGATTGCTGGGGGCTGGTGATGAGCTACTTCCGGCAAACCCACGGGATAGAACTTCAGGATTACCGCGTGGATTATCCGTGGTGGGAAGATCAGTATCCGGATAATTTTTATCAGGAGTGCTGGTTTGAATGTGGATTCCGGGAGTTTGAAGGTGCGCCACAACCAGGCGATATGGTGATCATGCAGGTCCAGGCGAATAAGTGGAACCATGCCGGGATCCTGCTGGACGGTAACATGTTGCTGCATCACCTTTATGGGCATCTCAGCCAACGGGTTCCGTATGGTGGATATTGGAAGGAAAGAACGATGAAAATCCTGAGATATGAGTCACTATTCTAATTTGAAGCGTGTAGATACAAAGATAAGCATAGTTTCGATAACTTTGTGTTGATGTTAAGATGTTTCCGATTGCAAACAAGGGAAACTAAAAATGCAAAAAGTTATCGTGGCAACACTGGCCATTATGATTTTATCTGGCTGCTCAGTTCGTAAAGAAATGGTCCCTATGGGGGGAAGTAAAGCCGATGGTACAGTGAGAATGGGTTATACAGTTGGTCAGTTTGAAAAGCCTGTTGTCGATCTAAATCAGGCTTCTTTATTGGCAGGACAGAAATGCAAAACATGGGGATATGAAGGGGCAGAACCTTTTGGCGGTCAGACTGTTCAATGTGGTCAAACAGATGGCTGGGGTAGTTGCATTGTTTCGAATGTCTCTGTTGAATATCAATGCACGGGCGGAAAAGCCGCTCAAAACTGATAAATGATTACATTCTAAAAAAACCGCTGCGGCGGTTTTTTTTATGGAGTTTTTAAATGTCAGAAATACTAACTCGCATAGAACTTTACGGTGTGTTAGGGAAAATTTTTGGTCGAACTCATTATCGTCTTATTCGGACGACAGGAGAGGCTGCTTATTCATTAACAAAAACTATTAATGGTTTTGAAAAGTATCTAAACACTAGCCGTATGAGAGGGATTACGTATGCGGTATATAAAGGGAAAAATAATATTGGTGTTGATGATCTCGGATTTCCTGTTACGGGGGAAGTGATCAAAATCATTCCTGTTATTATAGGCAGCAAAAAAGCAGGTTTGTTACAAACAATACTGGGAGTTGTTTTGGTGGCAGTTGGTGCTATTGCTACATACTTCGGTGGGGGCGCTGTAGGTGTGCCATTGATGAAGTTTGGTGCTGCTTTAGCAATTGGAGGAGTCATACAAATGTTGTCTCCTCAATCAACCGGTCTAGCCAGCAAACAGGATGCTGCTAATCAGGCCAGTTACGCTTTCGGTGGCGTGACGAATACCGCCGCACAGGGTTACCCCGTTCCTCTCTTATACGGAAAGCGTCGCATCGGTGGCGCAATCATCTCCGCCGGCATCTACGTCGAAGATCAGCAATAAAAAATCACTTTCCTCCAGGCCACCTTAGGGTGGCTTTTTTTATGGGTACGATATGGCAACTGCAACCGCTATTAAGGGCCGCAAGGGCGGCAGTTCAAAAACCCGCACGCCAACCGAACAACCCGATGATCTGCAGTCTGTTGCAAAAGCAAAAATCCTGATTGCGCTGGGTGAAGGCGAATTTGCAGGCCAGTTGACCGGGAAAGACATCTACCTTGACGGAACGCCCATTGAAAACTCTGACGGTTCGAAAAACTTCGGTGGAGTGGCCTGGGAATTTCGTCCTGGTACTCAGGCGCAAAAATATATTCAGGGGATACCGGGCACCGAAAATGAAATTAATGTGGGTACGGCGATCTCCAGCAGTACGGCATGGACGCATACCTTCACAAATACCCAGCTTTCAGCCATCCGCCTGCGTCTGAAATGGCCCTCACTTTTCAGGCAGGAAGACGACGGCGATCTGGTCGGATACTCGATTAATTATGCGATCGATCTGCAGACCGACGGTGGCGCATGGCAGACAGTGATCAACACGCGTGTGACCGGGAAAACCACATCAGGTTATGAGCGCAGCCATCGCATTGCTCTGCCGCAGGCAGGAACGACGTGGACAGTGCGACTTCGCAAAATTACCGCTGATGCCAATAGTGCAAAAATTGGTGATGCGATGACGCTGCAAAGCTACACGGAAGTGATCGATGCCAAGCTGCGCTATCCGAACACTGCACTGCTCTACATTGAATTTGATTCCAGTCAGTTTAATGGCTCCATTCCGCAAATTTCCTGCGAGCCGCGCGGGCGCGTAATTCGTGTTCCGGATAATTACAACCCCGAAACCCGGACTTATGGTGGTACATGGACTGGCGCGTTTAAATGGGCGTGGACAGACAACCCGGCATGGGTTTTTTACGATCTGGTTGTGACGGATCGTTTTGGTCTGGGGAATCGCCTGACGGCGGCAAACATTGATAAATGGACGTTGTACCAGGTGGCGCAGTATTGCGATCAGCCAGTGCCGGACGGAAAGGGTGGCAGTGGTACCGAACCACGTTATATCTGCAACGTTTACGTGCAGAACCGGAATGAGGCATACACCGTGCAGCGGGATTTCGCAGCCATATTCCGCGGGATGACTTACTGGGGCGGCGATCAGATAGTGGCGCTGGCGGACATGCCCCGCGATATCGACTACACCTATACACGCGCCAACGTCATTGACGGGCAGTTCGTCTATTCAAGCAGCACGACAAAAACCCGCTATACAACGGCGCTGGTCTCCTGGTCCGATCCGGATAATGCTTATGCGGACGCGATGGAGCCGGTGTTTGAACAGTCGCTTGTTGCCCGGTACGGCTTCAATCAGCTCGAGCTCACTGCAATCGGCTGCACCCGGCAATCTGAGGCAAACCGTAAGGGGCGCTGGGGGATCCTGACCAATAACAAAGATCGGGTAGTGACTTTCTCTGTTGGTCTGGACGGTAACATCCCGCAGCCGGGTTATGTCATTGCGGTCGCCGACGAAATGCTGTCGGGGAAAGTCACCGGCGGTCGTATCAGTTCGGTGAACGGCAGGGTTCTCACCCTGGATCGTGTGGCTGATATAGCTCCCGGTAATCGTCTTATTGTGAACCTGCCGTCCGGCGTGTCGCAGGCCAGAACAGTCCAGGCGGTGAACGGCAGGACCATTACAGTCACGACAGCTTACGGAGAAACACCGCAGGCCGAATGTGTATGGGTTGCTGAATCAGATGAGCTCTATGCGCAGCAGTACCGCGTTGTGAGTGTGGCCGATAATAACGATGGCACATTCACGATTTCCGGGGCTTCTCATGATCCGGATAAATATGCCCGCATTGATACTGGCGCCATCATTGATCAGCGGCCTGTCAGTGTCGTTCCTCCGGGTAATCAGCATGCGCCGGAAAACATCATTATCAGTTCGTTTTCCGTTGTTCAGCAGGGTATCAGCGTCGAGACGATGCGTGCCAGCTGGGACCAGGCGCCCAATGCTATCGCTTATGAAGCGCAGTGGCGCCGCAATGATGGCAACTGGGTAAACGTACCACGCAGCTCCACCACATCTTTCGACATTCCGGGGATTTATGCCGGGCGCTATCTGGTGCGTGTGCGTGCCATTAACGCCGCGGAAATCTCCTCCGGATGGGGTTACTCGGAAGAGAAAACACTGACGGGTAAGGTGGGCAACCCGCCGAAGCCGGTTGGTTTTATGGCAACGGGCATCAACTGGGGTATTCGTCTGAACTGGGGGTTCCCGGCAAACACTGCGGATACGCTGAAAACGGAGATTCAGTATACCGCGAACAGTGATTTTTCGGATCCGTTGCTGCTTTCTGATGTGCCGTATCCTTCGTCGGAATACACACAACTCGGGCTGAGAGCAGGGCAGGAATTCTGGTACCGCGCGCAACTGGTGGATAAGACCGGAAACGAATCGGGATATACCGACTGGATCCGCGGCATGTCCAACGATAACGCCGACGACTATCTCGGCGATATTGCGGATGGTTTCCTGACTTCCGAAGATGGCGATCGCCTGACCGGAGACATTGACACCAGTCTGGAAGCTGCCCTGCAAAATGCTCTGGCGAATCATGCGACCGTTGAGCATCAGTGGGCACAGTTGGGTGAGGTCCGTGCGGATATCCTGATTGTTAAAACAACCATCGCTGATGTTGATAAAGCGATGGCTGAATTGTCTACCCAGGTCCAGGCGCAGATCGAGGATGTGACCGCCACGCTGGAAGACAAACTCACCGCGGTAGTTGATGCTGATGGCGCGACGGCCATTCACACGCTAAAGGCTGGTGTGCGAATCAATGGCGTGATGTACAACGCCGGGATGTCGATTGCGGTGCTGGCGCAGGCTGGTCAGCCCGTGATTACCCGTGTCGGTTTTAACGCCAACCAGTTTGTGCTGATGAGCGGTAGCGGAACGACTCAGTATTCACCATTCGCCGTTGTAAACGGCCAGGTGTTTATCAGTTCGGCATTTATCCAGGACGGAACGATCACCAATGCCAAAATTGGTGCCTTCATTCAGTCCAACAACTACGTTGCAGGCGTTCAGGGGTGGCGGCTGGATAAAGCCGGTACGTGGGAGAACTACGGTAGCGATGGTTCTGGTGCCAGAAAGTCAACAAACGTAACTGACAGCATAAGGGATGCCAATGGTGTTCTGCGCGTCCAGATCGGTAAACTCACAGGGGTGTTCTGATGGCGTGGGGGATTCAGACATGGGACGCAAATGGCGTCCCAAATAACTATGGAATTAAACCTGTTTCAGTCGTTGGCCGGATAGCGCTTGCTGCTGGCCAGACTTCTGGAACGTATTCTTTTACGGTCCCGGCAGGTTTTAAAGTTGGATTTGCCGTCACGGTGGAAAGCGGTGCTTATGCGGCTGTTGGTCGGCGAATAGTTGCATCAGGAAGCACAATAACCATTTCATCAGCCAGCACGACCGGGGTGGGGAATTATCCGGCAAACGCCTGCGAGCTGGTGATTTTTGTGGAGAAAGCGTAGATGTCTGATTATGGTGCAATGATCCTGATGGAAAACGGGAATCCTTTTGTTACACCAAATTCGACGCCATTCTGTCTCTATAGAAAAGTATCGGCGAACTCAGTTCAGAATGGGACTTATCATCAGGCGACGATCAACGTCGCGATTGATTCCTCTTATCCGGTTATGGTTTTCTGCAAGACGACGGTGACGCAGGGCGGGACTTATGTTTCGGCTGGGCGGAGCGGAAACACAGTGACGGCCGGGTCGTCAAATTATCTGTCACAGGCTCATACTCTGACCGCTTACATCTTCGCAATTTTCCCTCAGTCATTACCTGCATGGGGAATAGCTTTCTGGGATGCCGCCGGGAAACTGGTCCTGACAAATGAAAGCCGTGTCTTAAGCGATTTGGTGACAGTAGGCACCCCGGGTAGTAACGGCGGGTTGAATATAGATGTAACCCTGGCTGGCAGTTATGCAGTTGCACCTGCCACTCTTGGCGGTACATTATTGCAGAATAACAACACTCAGCCTCCATCGATCGTATTCGTACAGGCGTATACGGCGTGTGGTTTCAGCGGGAGCACAACGCGAATAAATGCTGCATCTGGTAATGCCGGGAACGGGGGCAGTCCGACAGGTTACACAAATGCCGGGATTGCAATAACGGCGATTAATACAGCCGCATATGATTAATTGATCGTTTTAAACGATCAATTTAGTGATATTGATCTATTTAAACTATTTCTATTATTTAGTTCAGTTGGTTATTTTTTATCTGAATAATTATCTCTGGTGCTAAATATGAAAAAAATCATTTATTCGGTTTTGATTTGTCTTGCGTTTTCCGCATGTTCAGGAACTATTCTGGAAAAGCAGGAGCCGGTTTGTCAGGCTCAGGCAATGCTGGGCGGACAACAGCAAACGGTGCAGATTTATGGTGTGCGAAAAGTATCGAACCAGACTGAGTTCAGGGCCGGCTATCCATTCAACTGGCGATGGGTGAATAAAAATAATTTCACCAGTTCGAACTGTTCGATATAAACCTCAAAAAAATAACCCGCTTCGGCGGGTTTTTTATTATCTGAATTTTGGAGAACCCTATGTCAGCAGGAACCTTAACCCTGACTCATAACGCTGATGTTATAACGGGTAATGGAACAGCATTCACCACAGATCTGGTGGCAGGTGATTTCGTTGTCGCTACCGTTGGCGGTGTAACTTACACCCTCCCGGTTAAGTCCGTTGCCAGTGACACAGAAATCACCCTCATCAGCAAATATCCCGGTCCTACACAGCAAGGTTCCGCGTGGAACGCAGTACCACGTGCCACGCAGAACCAGATTACGGCGGCGTTGGTGGTGCAGAGCACCGAGGCATTGCGTGGGCTGAACTACGACAAACAAAACTGGCAGGCTGTATTCAGTGTGGACGGTCATATCACCGTCATGTTACCGGATGGCTCCTCCTTCACTGGCCCCTCGTGGTTAAGTATTGCAAACATTCTGAACACACTGGATGTTGAGTATCTCGATCAACTTGCTGCACAAATCAAACAGGATGCGCAGCAGGTTGAAGCCGATAAAAACACGGTCGTTGACACTGCTCAGCAGGTATCAACTGATGCGCAGACTGCATCCACTGCTGCAACCGGCGCGCAGGGCTCAGCCACTGAGGCTTCCCAGAGCGAAACGAATGCTGAAGGCTATAAGGAGCTGGCTCGTAAATATGCGCTTAATCCGGAGGATGACCCGGTAGCAGGTAACGAATATTCAGCGCTTCACTATTCGGAGAAAGCGAAGAAATCCGCAGCAGAAGCGGCATCTCACAATCCTGCTGAGGCACTCGTTAAATCGCTGAACCTGTCAGACCTGGCGGACCGTGCCGCCGCCTGGCTTAACGTTCGCCCGATCGGGTCAACCCCGTTAGCGGGAGACCCGGTAAACCCATATGACGCAACGACGCAACGTTGGGTGGAGAACTATGTATCTGGCGGAGGTGGAACCGGGCCAACCATGAACGGGGTACAAAACTTCGGCGTAGGTATGCCGATTTTGTGGACAAGTCGCGCCTTTACTCCGGCGTGGGCGGTGGTGTCTGACGGGCAGATCCTTAACCGTGCTGATTGGCCTGAATTATGGGTGCATGCGCAGATGCACACGCCGATTGATGATGCCGATTGGTTGGCTAACCCGGGGAAGCGAGGCAACTACTCAAACGGCGATGGATCGACTACTTTCCGTGTGCCAGACTTTAACGGTGTACAAAGCGGGTCAATTCCTGGGCTATTTGGTCGGGGCGATCAGGGTGGGTTATTGCCAGCGGGTAACGTTTACGAAAGTGCCGCGCCTAACATATCAGGGCGTATTGGTGCTGTTGATGCAGCCGGGAGGGCGGTAGCATCCAGCGGGACAGGTGCCTTTAGTGTTCGCGAGACTGATCTCACAAACGGATTTGTTACGTCATCGGCTACCGGCACACCAAACCGATACACTTATGTGTATTTTGATGCTAATTCTTATAACCCTGTATATGGGCGTAGCGCTAACCAGGTATGGCCTAACTCTTTTGTCGGTGTCTGGATCATCCGCGCATCCGGCGGGTTTACGGCGGCTAACACGCTATGGACAGTTACTAACGCGGACGCCTCTTTGCCGGGTTCTGGAACATTAGTAAAAGGCGGGGAAGTAAAATCCGTCTATCGCGCCGATGAGAAAACGGTGCACGAAATGGCTATGCAGTCCGGCTATACGGTTGGAAACAACTTAGCCGAAGGCAATATTACACAATCACGGTATGACGCATCCGGAGTTCTTGTTGAGGCGGAATCATATGGATTCAGGTCTAACGGCCTGGGTGGCTCAGTGATAACGCACATACCAGGACAGACAAACAGTTTTGGCAACTGGCAGAAACTTATCTCAACGCAAAGGACATATTTCTTAACTGGCGACACCGATACCCCGACCGGTGGTGTCGTGTTCGGGTTCAGTACCGGGCATGCTATAGCGGCGGCGGGGCAGTACGGACTTCAGGTATGCGGGCGGAATAGCGGTATGTGGTTCCGTTCAGTAGAGGGTGGCAATTTCCAGGGCTGGCAGAAGGTAACATCAGCAGCCGTATGTGATGCCACGCTTAAGGATGAGATCACTGATACAGACGGCACGTTATCGCTGGAAAACATCAAAGCGATGGAGTTAAAAACATTCGTCTATAAGGATGATGATAAGCGACGTGTACGGCGCGGGGTGATTGCCCAGCAGATCCGCAACATTGATCCGTGCTACGTCAAGGAAGTGCACAACGGTGACGAAGTAAACCTGGTGCTGGACAGCAACCCGTTATTGCTGGATGCCATTTCCGCCGTTAAGGTTCTGGCGCGGCAGGTGGAAGAGTTGCAGGCTGAAATAAAGGCGCTGAAAGGCGAGTAAAAGAAGGGGGCCAGTAGGCCCCTTTTTTTGGGTTCAGTCTCTGAACAGTGATCTATGAGTTTAAAGATCAGCAAGATACTCAGCGTTAAATATTGATAGTTTCCGCCTGTATTAAACTGTGTCGAACCGGGCATGATAGTCCATTTCGGCATACTAAAACCTGTAATGTTTGCGTATCCGAAGGCTGGTAATCATTATAAAAATTTAGCTCAATTTAGGTAACTAGTGGATATCGTCTATCAGTCTGTAGTAAACAATATAGAAGGATTTTCTTGCGTAAAATGAGGGGAGAGGGATTTGCTTACGTTTTATGAGATTGCATCAATCAACCATAGATTACTGGATATCAGTGATACATGGGCCGATTTGTGGGTGTGCCTTCACTATTTACCAGTTGGTATCGGAAGGGTAAGAATGCTTCGCTATACTAACTTGGTTGGTAGTAATTTGACCTTTGAGCAAAGAGGAAGATTGAAGGAAATAAATATAATAGCTCCTTCGCCGGTTCGAAACATAATTTTACGCAGAAGGGAAATTTATCCTGATGATGTTTATGTTTTCCAGAGTCATTCTAATCGAGTTAAAGCAGAGGAAAAACCCGTGACAGTTGTTGCATTTAACCGGGCGCTTAAGCTCGCCTCTTCGGGGGTTACGACAAAGAATGTCACCAGTAAATGCGCCTGAAAAAAGTTGCCGTTGTTCGTCGTATGCAGGAACGGACGGCGGCTGGCGATCGTTCGATAGTGCGAGTATTGAATGATTGCCAGCCGGTGCGGATTCTACATATGCAATATGACAAAACAATGCTCTTATTCTGACACCAGCCACATATCAGAATCTTCAAACATTTCCTCCAGCATGCGGTTCAGCTTTTCTTTCTCAGTTTTGGTGCAGTCGCTGTTTAAGGCGTTAGCCTGCATTGGCTTTACCCTCACTTCTGCATCGGGAAAGATTCGGTGTACACGTTTTGTTAGCTCATTAAGAATTATGGTTTTTGCACCGGGTAAACCTGCAACGTTTCTCTTGTCATAAACCAGCTCAACAAACATTTTTACCTTCTCCCTTTACTGGTTGGATATACAGTATTTATACTGTGTTTTTATCCAGTGTCAATAGTGGAGGTAACTATGGGCTTTCCCTCTCCGGCGGCTGACTATGTCGAGCGCCACATATCGCTAGATGAGAAGCTGATTTCCCATCCAGCTGCTACATACTTCATGAGAGCAGGGCAGACATACTGGAGAGAAGGCATCATAAATGGTGCCTTGTTAGTGGTAGATAGCTCCCTGTTACCTTGCGATGGTTCTTTGCTCATCTGTAGGATAGATGGTGATTTAAAGATAAAACGCTTCCGCGTGCACCCAAGACCTCACCTGGTGAACTTGGAGAACGGTAAGCGCGAAGAGATACCTGACGCAATGGGTGACTACAATGTGACTTCTCCAGTATTTGGGGTGATCACTTACATCATCAATGATGCACTCTCGGGAGAGTTTGATAGCTTCCCTGTCATCTAATATGACGGTGGTTTCACCCCCATTTCACCCCAGTTTCACCCCGTACAAATTTCAGGCATAAAAAAACCAGCCATAAAAGGCTGGTTCTTAAGGAGTATTTTGGTCGGCACGAGAGGATTTGAACCTCCGACCCCCGACACCCCATGACGGAGTGCTACTGTTATGAAGGCTGCTATGTGCCAGAAGCGGAAGTGACCTGCACCCCATTGAGTTACAACTGGAGGCTGACCAGTCGATGTAATCCGTCTCAGGACTCGATAATCGAGCGGATGATGATCAATCGATTTATTTCATAAGCATCAGATTGACTTCAATCTGATACAAAGTAGGCTAATTTATATTTCTCATAAATCTGTATACTAATAGGCTGATAAATTAATACAAAAAATAGAGGTCACGCGATGAATAATGAAGGACGCACTTTGAATATAGCAGCAAAATTTACAGCTAGGGATGATCTCGGCAACCTAATCATCACAATGGTCGATGATAAAGAAATAGTGATTCATGATTTTTCTGTCATGCCAAACGACTATCATTCTCTACGTGAAATGATGGAAACGGGGACTGCTGACATCAGATTGTACAATGTTCGTGCAATTGGTGTTCAAGAGCCTTTCAGATTAGAGCTGAAAATTACGTATCTAAGCGAGCAGGACACGTTTCTGATAGTGGATGGGGGATGGATACCGTTATCACTTATCAGCAGAAAGGCGCTCCTGCTTGCTGACAGAAATGTAATATCAAAAATCCAATACCGTTATAGCCTAGGGACTTTAAAGAAGGATATTCCTCCTAATGATTTTGATGCCGTTTTTTTACAGCCTGCTGGAATAGAGATTGATATCTCTCTTTTTTCTATAGAATCAAATCAGAGCAAAATTCCCGACAGGGGAACTATGGATGAGCAAATCAGCATAGCTAAAGACATTCTCCGATATTCTCTTCCTGGGCTGAAAAGAGCGATATACCCTAATGCAGATAACTACTTTTTTGACCTTTTCGAAATGCTTAAGCCAGGATTAATTAACAGGACTAATTTTTTCATGGATGTTGCTGCAGGTTTAAATCGTGAGTTCACACCAAGCAAGAGGAATGAATATGTTCCCTTTATTTTCTCTAAAGCAAAGGATAATGGATTGGAGAACACCGATATTGCGGTGTTACTCGCGTTCTTACGTATCACAATGTTAGGGAAAAAAACTGCGGCAACACAGGTAATTAAAGAATCACAAACTTTCCGTGTGAAGGATGGTTATAATGTGGCCTGTGATCTTATGGCACTGGAAGTTCTAATGAATTACATTTCCTTTCACAAAAAAAATAAGTCTGCTTACATCCCCTGTTTTATCACTAAAGATAAGGGGTTAGCCCAGATCGCGGCGTTAATGATGAATATTAAATCTCACACCTCTGATGATGAGAAAGCCTCCATCACGGTAACCCTCCCTTTGGACATATTCTCAGATGAACGGGAAGTGCAGAAAATGGTCATGCAGTACCTTCAGTGAACTGATCCCTGTTGATTCACTCAGAACGCTGTTAGCAATGTCTGCATTTCGCTCAAAGTGGACTTTTAGCCTTCGATATACTCAGAAGGCTCATTGAAGATGATTGTCCGGTGATCCGACATCAATTCGCATTAGGGCAATTCCCTTGGAATATCCCGCCTTAAGAACCAGCCGTAACAGGCTGGTTCTTAAGGAGTGCTTTGGTTGACATGAGAGGATTTGAACCTCCGAATACCGACACCCCATGACAAAAAATAATGAGTAATTGAGTGCACGATTTTCGGTAAAAATTGTTGGTATATTAAATCGAAGAAACACTGTAATTCATTGATTTTTTGTGAGTCAAAGTTATACGGATATACCATGTTTAAAACTTAACTCATTGAAAAGCATGTTAATGGGATCGGTCTTGAAAACCGGCGACCCGAAAGGGTTCCAGAGTTCGAATCTCTGCGCTTCCGCCAGATTAAAAAAAGGGGTTACCGAAAGGTAACCCCTTTGTTTTTTTTGTCGTTTAACACATAAATTGACATATTTAACGCATAAGCTGACATAAATTTGCAGGATAAGCTGACATAGCCTACATTTGTAGTAAAGCAACTACATTTGGATAGGTCTATTTATCGTCGGCACATATATCATTATCGTGTAAATAATATCTTTAAATTCAGTAGGATACGGAAAGGTTGTTCTTTGTCTGTCCAATCTTCACTTGAATATGATACCTGCTGTTGTAAGTATCCCGCTAAAACCATTCACTTTTAGAGATCTTCCGACATACTGATTATCTCCTCTGAGGAGATCACCATGCGCAAAGCCCGATTCACTGGGCACCACATCTTCGCCTTTGAGCGACTTTCTGGTATGGATCGCCAAACATTCTCGACTAAAATTATCCACTACAGTCAGCGCCCGGAAGCACCGTCCATTAAATAGACTATTCGACAAATTCCTAAAAAAAGCGTTTCTCCGGCATATAAGAACGGTTATTAAAGAGGTTATGACCAGGTTTTACACAAGTGGTCGCACTGTAAGCTGTAAAGATGGGCTTTTGCTCAGATAAATACGGGCATACAGGCAACAAACTCGTGTCACATATCATTACTCAGGTCACTCATTAGCTTCAATTGGTGGCGGAAATGTTTACTCTGACCAAGGGAAAAGTATTTCTCTAGACGGATGAAGAACGTAAGCAGGTCAGGCAGGAAATAAAGAGCTCGGTAGATGTCATTTAACCTATAAATTGAACATATTTAAAGTCTAAGCCGACATGAATTTGCTGAAAAGGGTGACATAGTCTACATTTTCAGTAAAGCCGCTGGATTTGGAGGGGCTTATGTACCGTCGGCATTTACAACATTCTCGTGTAAAAAATCTCTTTAAATTCGCTAGTGTTCGGATGGGGATCGTTTTGACTCTCGAGTCTTCACTTGAATTTGACACTTGCTTTCAGCTCGAATACTCTCCGGCAGTCAAAACCTATATCTCGCAACCTGAAGGCTTTTATTATGAATTTGAAGGGAAATCATACCCGTATACTCCTGATTTTCTGGTGAAAGACCAGAATGATCAGGAATTTTTATTAGAGGTGAAGCCATCTTCGCAAATAGACGATATCGATTTTCTCCAACGTTTTCCGGCGAAGCAAAAAAAAGCTAAGGAACTGGCATCACCTCTAATTCTTATTACTGAAAAACAAATTCGGTCCACTCCTCTTCTGGACAACTTGAAGTTAGTTCATCGTTATGCTGGATTTCACAGCATTATGCCTTCGTGCAATGAAATCATGGAGTTGCTAAGAGAACAGAAGGAAGTGGCAATTTTTAATCTTTGTGAGTCAATAGATATTCCGCAAGGCGAGATGTATTCGTCAATTTTATTATTGCTTTCACGAGGATTAATTTCTGGGAATTTAATGGAATCCGAATTTGGTTTGGTCACTTTATTGAAATGCGCTCAACAGAATAGTCTTTTTATATATTCATTTCCATTTGAAGATGAATTTACTTTATATCAAGAGAATGAAGTGAAGATGTCTACTGATGAAAATAGTGATATGATTTTACCCGCTACTCTTGATTGCTATTCTGAAATATTAAAGGAAGAGTCTGTCCGGAGGCTTAACTATATCCAGTGGGTAGAGAAGCGAATAATAGGTGGGTGGACAGAAAAAAATATTACGCCATTGATTAATGAAGCAGCACAAACGCTAAGACCTCCTGCTCCACACTGGAGACAGCTCGTTCGATGGTATAAAAAGTACTTACAGCATCGAAGGCAAATCACGGCCTTGGTCCCTAACCATAAAAATAAAGGTAATAAAACGCAAAGAGTAAGCTCCAGGGAGGAAATTTTTATTGAGAATGCTATACTAAAATTTCAGAGTAAAGAAAGACCATCAATATCCAGTATGTATTGTTTTTATTGCGATAGTGTTCGGATTTTTAATCTCAGTAATTCGACCGAACGCATTAAGACTGTATCATTAAATACCTTTTACCGCAGAATAAAAAAACTCTCTGTATACCAGGTTATGAATGCAAGGGATGGCCGTGTTGCTGCAAATATGGAATTTCAGGCTATAGATAGTTTTTTACCAACGTCCCGGGTTCTTGAGCGAGTTGAAATTGATCACACGCCTTTAGATTTGATACTTCTGGATGATGAATTGCTGCTCCCATTAGGAAGGCCAAGCTTAACACTATTGATAGATGTTTATAGCCATTGTGCAGTAGGTTTCAATCTGTGTTTCACACAACCTGGTTATGAGTCTGTACGTTGTGCATTACTACATTCGCTAGTTCGTAAAGACTATGTACAGGAACAATATCCCTGTATCGAGAACAGTTGGATAAGTTACGGTAAACCAGAAACACTTGTTGTGGATAATGGCGCTGAATTCTGGAGTGGCAGTTTAGAGCATGCCTGTCTGGAACTTGGTATAAATACACAATATAACCCTGTAAGAAAACCCTGGTTGAAGCCTCTGATAGAGAGAATGTTTGGTACAATAAATCGTAAGTTTTTGGAGTCAATTCCAGGGAAAACTTTTTCAAACATTCTGGATAAAGCTGATTATAACCCGCAAAAGGATGCGGTGATGAGATTCTCAGTTTTTCTTGAAATTTTCCATCATTGGCTACTGGACGTGTATCATTATGAGCCTGATAGCAGGTATAGGTATGTTCCAGCATTAGCGTGGAAGTATGGTTGTAAAGTGTATCCCCCGGCAACTATTGAAAAAAATGAATTAAAAAAATTAGAAATCATTCTGAGCATTAGTATCAGACGTCTCCACCGACGTGGGGGGATACATTTACATCATTTACGGTATGACAGTAAAGAACTCTCTGCCTTACGAATGCAGTATTCTCTAGAGGAAAAAGGGAAGAAAAAGGTTTTAGTAAAACTTAATCCCGCAGATATGTCTTACATATATGTCTATATTGATGAGCTCAAGAGTTACATTCGAGTTCCATGTGTTGATCCATGTAAATATACTCAGAATTTAAGTTTACAACAACATCTTATTAATCTTAGGTTTCATCGGGATTTTATTAATGAAAATATCAACCTTGACAGTTTATCAAAAGCAAGGATTTATATTTCAGAGAGAATCCAAGGTGAAATTGATAATGTAAGACAATATGCGAAGCGATCTTCTAAAAAGGGAATGAAGAAAATAGCTAGTCATCAGGGTGTTACGAGCCAGAATAAAAAAACAATTGCTTCTGATACCATCCATTTTCCGGCCCAAAAGGGAAAAAATCGAGATACTCATACCTTGCCGGATGACTGGGATGATTTCACTTCAGATCTGGAGCCTTTTTAATGAAACTATCCAGCTTGAAAGAAGAAAAATTAATTTCATTTATAAACTGCTTTGTTGAGACCCCTTTCCTGAATGAGATAGAAAAGGATTTTGACCGACTACGCTATAATCGGTTTTTGGGAGGGGAACCACAATGTATGCTTCTGACCGGGGATACAGGAACCGGGAAAACATTTTTGCTTCATCATTACATGTCTAAGTATCCTGCACAGAATGGGAGTGGTTATCTTCGTAAGCCTCTTCTTGTCAGCAGGATCCCGAGCAAACCATCCCTCGAATCGACAATGGTTGAATTGCTAAAAGATCTCGGGCAATGGGGGAGTAATTATCGACGTAACAGAAGTTCGGCGGAGAATCTGACTGAATCACTCATCAAATGTATGATGAGGTGTGAGACAGAGCTAATTTTAATTGATGAGTTTCAAGAGCTCATTGAGAATAAAACAAGAGAAAGACGCAACCAGATTGCCAACAGGTTAAAATATATCAGCGAGACTGCAAGGATCCCCATTGTTTTAGTTGGTATGCCATGGGCAGCTAAAATTTCTGAAGAACCTCAGTGGTCGTCACGGCTATTGATTCGTAAAACAATTCCCTATTTCAAATTAACTGATGGACTATCAATTTTTGTTCGGGTTATCAAGGGGTTCGCCGCAAGAATGCCTTTCAGAAAGCCCCCTGAAATTGAAGGAAAACATACTATTTTAGGCCTATATTCAGCTAGCCAGGGACGGATGAGGACGTTAAAATTCTTACTAAACGAAGCGGTTAAACAAGCTTTATCCGAAGATTCTGAAACACTGACCCATGAACATATTGGAAAAGCATTTCATATATTTTATCCGGAGCATGAAAATCCATTTTATATACCCCTTGAGAACATTAAAATTTATGAAGTAAGAGAGTATTCTGGTTATGAAATTGATGGTGCAGGGAAGGAGGAGAGATTGATCCCACAACAGTTTACGGATCGTATACCAATAAATCAGTTGCTGAGAAAATGATTGTTACATTTAAATTGCGAGCGGAAGTTATCCACTATATATCCAGTAGTAGAACGTAAGTCATCATTAGAAGTGATCTTCGTGTACCCTCTATGGCCAAAGCAATAGCGATTTCACTCCTTCAGGTTGAACAAATCTATACTATAATTTTATATAGCAACGTTAAGTTTTAAGGGGGGCATTATGCATTTTCTCATACGCCCGGAACCTGTGTGTGATGAATCACTCGAAAGCTATTTGTTGAGGCTTTCTCAGGATAATGGATTTGAACATTATCGAATTCTAAGCGGTTCACTAAAGGAGAGGCTTTTGCAGTCCGATTATGAGGCCGCGGGAGCATTTCCACTTGAACTGGCGAAGGTTAACATCTTCCATGCCAGTTATTCCAGTTATTTGCGAATCAGAGCATTATGCCTGATTGCGGATCTCACAGGACAGCCTCATACCAACCTGCTAAAGGTCACATTAATGCATTCTACAGTGACTTTTGGTCGCGGGCACAAGGCGGTCAGCAGAGATAATACACACATACCACTTTGTTTTATTCGTACAAATAGTATTCCATGTTGTCCTGAATGCCTTGCTGAACATGGATATGTCCGTCAACTCTGGCATTACAAACCTTATACGGCCTGTCACAGACATCGAAGAAAACTGCTCACAAGATGCCCGGCATGTCATGAAAGTCTGAATTATCTTTATAGCGAATTACTGACTCATTGCTCTTGTGGATATGACTTACGTCAGGCCTTGACTCCACCAACTAGTAGTGATGATCTTCAACTCTCCTCCATGGTGAGTGATGACAAATGTGAAGCTCTAAGCCCAGCCTCAGCCAGCCAGGACAAGAGCTTACGATATGGAGCATTGCTCTGGTTCATTATGCGCTATGGAGAATCCTCAAACAATGAGGAGGGCATGTTAAGCGCTATGCATTACTTTCGTGCATGGCCGGACAACTTCACCGCTGAATTGCTGGATATGATGGCAGCGGCCACAGTAAAACAAACTAAATCATTCAATCATATGAGTCTGACAGATGTCTTCGGTAAAACATTATCTGATTGTCTGTATCTGCCAGCACGTGATACCCACCGGAATTTCATTCTTCACGCATTTCTTGATTATTTAACCAACCTGGTCATGGAAAACCCACGGTCAAATATTGCTAATCCTGGTGATCTGCTTGTCTCAATACGGGATGCCGCATGTTTGCTCTCCACATCTAATGCGCAGGTATATCGCCTGCTAGATGATGGTTTTTTGAAAGTAGCCATCAGGCCAAGGGCTGGTATGAAGGTTAAAATCAGTACCCCTGTTTTACATTTACGTCAGGTTATTGAATTTCGTCTTACACATATACCTGGCCCACACGACAAGGACCACACTTATCTTTCTGCCCGGTGAATTATGCATATACGCGAATTACTTAAGATAAAGGATCACACTGAGAGGGATAGAGCATTACGACATGGTTTTTCTCCCATCAGGGAAAAGATTGATATGGAGGGGTTTGAATACGAGACGCTTGTGGTATTGCTTAATATGACGCTGAAGCGTGACCTTGTGCACAATCTTTTTGATGTCCGGCTCGCCAGGCAGCTGCTGTTTGATAAAAACCATCTTGCACATTGCGTCAATGCTGTTCGCTGGTTGCATACACATAACCTGAAGTATCCGGACAGCAGAGTCCGAGGGCAGCGGCTTATCATTTGCTCACCAGCGGTTATACCAGGGATTGTCTCCAGTGCTGATCTGCCCCAAGAGATGGGGTGGGCTAACAATGGCGCCGACATAAATTTTGCAAGACTCTTTTGCTCCTTTTTCAGGCATAACGGATCTATAACCTGCCTGGCTAAACTCTTGACCGAAGGCTGTAGTGGTATTGTCAAGGCACTTGAGCGTCTGGGTACGTCAACTGACGATATTTGTCTTTTGCGTGTGGCAATTGCTAATAATATCAGCGAATCGGTAATTCCATCGGATGTGAGTATTTATTCCAGGCAATTACGGGGTTTCTTGCAAGGGAAGGATGTTGCCATTACGCCAGTAGTCAGTCATGCACTGATGGCAAGATTGCAGCAACTAATATATCAACAGAGGAAGCCACACATCATTATCAGACATGACCACCCTGCCAGTATGGGAAACCTTGTGGCTTCGACGGGTGGAAATATTGCTGTGATGTATTATCCGCCGCTTGTCAGTGTACATAAAGAGCGCAGCTTTATTCACTCCAGAGTAGGGCTTCTGCAGGAGCGGGAACACCTGTTTGATAATAATGTCTTGAGAGAAAAGGAGTTTTTTAATGCTCTGCAGAATCTTGTGAGTCACAGTGGAGGTAGTCAAAGACAAATCCGTCAACAACGGTTATCAGCATTACGCTATCTGAGATACCAGTTAGTTATCTGGTTGAAGCCTGTGATTGAATGTATAGACGCTCTGAAGGAAAACAGGGAAGACATATTATCTCTGCCTGAAAGTATTGAAAAAAAAGTACTTACTCAGTCGGTGAATCGGTTGGATGAGTTATCTTCTGAACTCGCCGGACACTTTCATTTAAGTTTACAACATCATCCGCTGTTTAGACGATTTGCATTTCATTCTGAACTGGTTGTGTCAGTAGAGTCCCAGTTAAAATGGATACTTAAGAACATATCCAGAAGCGACCCTGATACTCCTATAACTCAGAGTTGCAGGGAGTTCTATCTGCACCTTTCGGGGCTCAATATTTACGATGCCAGTGCCATGTCCAATCCATATCTTTGTGGTATTCCATCGCTTACTGCACTTGCGGGATTCTGTCATGATTATGAGCGACGAGTCTCTGCTTTAATGGAACAGAAGGTGTGTTTCACTGAAGTTGCATGGTATATAGGACATTACAATCTGATTTCCGGCAGGCAGTTACCGGCAGCAATGATTCCTGAAAGAAAAAATACCATCTCATCCCTCCGACGCCCTGGAATCACTGATGAAAAGTGCTGTGATATGGGTATAGAGTTGGTCATAAAATTACAGTTTCCGGAGGAATGTAAACTGCCAGAGTCAGGTTTACTTTACGCCGCTTCCCCATCCCGTTTTGCCGGAGGAGTTTTACACCCTCCATCATTCAGCGGAGAGAAATCATGGTGTCAACTTTATTCTGACCAGGACGCGTTATATTCAGTGTTATCCCGATTGCCAGGAAGCGGATGCTGGATATATCCGGTGAGAACGACTATCACCACTCTTGAAGAGATGTTTACTGAATTATCGTCTGACTATCGCTTACGGCCTGTCTCATCTGGATTTATTTTGCTGGAAGAGATGCAGTATCGAGCCGGGAGTCTGGCATCTCAACATGTCTACGCGGAGTCGGCTCTGGGACTCGCACGATGCCATAATCCGATCGAAATAAGGCTGGCAGGTAAGAAAAATTTTTATAATCAGGGTTTCTGGCCACTGGATTACGAGGACAGAACTATAATTACATAAGGTCATTATATAAAGGACAGTTCTATGGAACTATGCACTCATCTCAGCTATATGCGCTCCATATCTCCGGGGAAGGCTGTTTTTTACTATAAAAGACCCGAATGTGAGTTTGTTCCTTTAGAAATACAAACTTCGAAAATAAGGGGGCAAAAATGCAGTTATAGTGAAGGGTTTAGAGAAAATCTTCAGCCAAGAAAACTGCAACAACATGATCTGGCGTATGCTAATCCGTTAACCATTGAGATCTGTTACGTTCCGGCAGACGTCAACGAAATATACTGCCGTTTCACATTACGAATTGAGGCTAATTCCTTACGACCTTATGTCTGTGGTGATCCCCATGTTCTGAATACTCTGACAGAGCTTGCTCTGGAGTATAAAAAACACGACGGATATAAAGAACTGGCAAAACGCTACAGCACGAACCTGTTAATGGGGTCGTGGCTGTGGCGTAATCGTTTTACACAGAGTACGCAGTTAGAAATCAAAACCTCACTGAATTCGACATATCGAATCTTAGATTCTCGTGAACTCAACTGGTCCGAAGCCTGGCCAGAATCAGAACAGCGTCAACGCGAACAACTGGAAAGGGAGATTGAAACCGCCCTCAGTGAGCCCGGTGTTTTTTGGGGGGCAGATGTCATCGCCACATTGCAAACCAGTTTTTGTCAGGAGATTTATCCAAGCCAGAAATTTATCGAAAAAACCGTAGATTATAGTATTGCCAGCCGCCAGCTGGCAACGACAGAGTGTTCAAACGGTAAACAAGCTGCATGTATAACCGCTCAAAAAATCGGCGCTGCATTACAACGGATTGATGACTGGTGGTCTGCTGATGCTGATTATCCACTACGCGTTCATGAGTATGGGGCAGAGCCTGAAAGACTGACTGCCCGTCGGCACCCGGTATCGGGACATGATTTTTATCATTTGTTGACGAAAGCTGATATTTTTTTAAACGACTTTAAATCAAAGAAAATGAAGAAAATTTCTGGTGATATACATTTCCTGATGTCCGTACTGGTAAAAGGTGGACTCTTCCAGAAAGGAAGGGGGGCATGAGAATGACGCGTTATTTTTTTTCTGTCTACTATCTTCCTGAAGATGCGGATTACCCTTTGCTGGCGGGTCGTTGCATATCAACACTGCATGGATACACTTCTCATCATCCGGATACAAGAATTGGCGTAAGCTTTCCTGACTGGACAGATACCACACTCGGCAGGACCATTGCGTTTGTCAGTGTTAACAGGAGCCATCTGGAACAATTAAAGGAACGTGCTTATTTTAAAATCTTAAAGGAAGAAAAAATTTTTTCGATCAGTCCTGTACTTAAGGTACCGGAATACTGCCCGGATGTAATGTTCATTCGAAATCAGGCTATAGCTAAATGTTTTGTCAAAGAACGTAAGAGACGACTGGAACGTGCAAAGCGTCGGGCAGAGGCCAGAGGCGAGGTTTTTCAACCTAGAGTTAATTCTCCGCTTAGAAGTATAGAGGCTTTTCATGGTATCTTTATGCAGAGCATAAGTAATGGATGTAGTTTTCTGTTACATATCCAGAAAAAAGAAGCCAGAATCCAAAGCAATCATATGTATTGCAGCTATGGTCTGGCATCAAATGAAGTGTATACAGGTCATGTTCCGGATTTGAGTAGTGTCGTAAAAAAACTGTTTTAATAATTATTTTCACCCTAGGGAAAACCAGGGTTACATATCTTAATAGCTTTAGAGTGAATGTAAAGTCAGTGTTTTAGCATTATCAATGCGTTATATGTCTTTCTATGCAGTGAATTGCCGTACAGGCAGCCAAAGACATCATACGTTCCATTTTTACCATTTGAGCTAATGAACTGCCGTGCAGGCAGCCAAAAATGAAAGTGTTCGAAAGTTTGAAACTCAACGGGTATGAAATGCCGAACAGGCAGACAAAAAAATGATGGCGAACATGGGGGGCAATTTTCAGCCATATAGTTGGGCTTGAAGATATTGAGGATTGATAAACGGGTCGCAGGACTCTTGGCCCATTACGATTTTTATTGTATGCTTATCAGGTTGTAGATAATGAACATGTCTGCTTGAAAGCATATTAATAATCATGATAAGCTTCTGGCTCTTTCTTAGTTTCTTGCTAGTAGCCGGAAATTTACATAATCATCTGTATTCAAAGAAGGAAGATATTATATGCTTGAGGATATATGTCTTATATTACCTAATGATTCCTTGAGAATAATTGAGGCAGCGGCTGCAATCTCTAGCGAGACGGTTCCGCAATTTATTTTGCGGAGCTCGTATGACTGCGCTGTAAAAATCATTGAGCATTACAACAGTGATGGTTGTAATGAGAAGTTATAAGACTTGATTGATACTATATAATTCCCAAGTATTCTATAGTGGCATAAAATTGCTGTGATATGAATGCCAAAATACAGAAAGTACCTGACAATATGAAATGAAAACTCAGGGGAGGAGATGGACTATTTCAAAAAGGATACTTCTAGGTATGTAAATTAAACGGGAAGTGTTATGAAAAAATTAAAAATGCAGTACAAATGTCCGAAAACGCCTGAAGGCCCGCACTGCTATCATGTCTTTTATCCTTTTCTCAGGATTTATGTACATAAGAAATTCAGTACACGGCAGGAGAAAAGTTTTCATTTTCTTCATCGGATTGAATATAAAGAGTATCCCCTAAAGCTGAGAGTTGCACGTGGTAAGCAGTTGGCTGATCCATGGGATGATTATCCCTTTCATGGTTACGATGTCGCCAGAAGCTGGAAACACAACTCCAGACGGAAGTGTCAGTATTACAGAACTTTGGTCACGACTGTCCAGGAAGAGGGTTAACAACTGTTGCATTATCTATTAAGCCATGGCATGGATGCTGAAGGATGATCTCACTATAGGTAGCTGATAAAGAGGATTGAAGTTTCAGAGGCCTTATAGAACTGAGCCATATACTGTTTAGTGCCTGCATGGTCTTTGTCAGAGGGAACGGGTTGCAGGGATGCTGTAAAAAAAGATTCAAGCAACCGTGCAATCCATTGTAAGGTGTATTTTATGGTCCGGGAACCAAGTCTTCTATCAAATGATAATGTCTGAAAGATTCGTAGGGTGGTTTTGTCTCTTAACACAAGAAACTGGTCAAGAAGCTATCAAAATCTGGCGAACAAGGGGGTTGTTTTACAACACCAGGTTGAACTACCAGGTGACTGAGTTGTGATATGACTAGCTTTTATATTAACGTCCATTTATTGCATCAATGACAATTTTATAGTTCTTACCCTTCATCAAACCTAACATCCTGCAGGAACATAAAATATCAACCTGTCTGATAAAAGGTGATGATTCTTCAGTTGACAAGAAATCGCAATCAATTTTAGTGAGATTGTATTTTTCTACAACTGTATTGATTGCTTCGAGTAAAGAGTATCCTGAGGCAATATATGATTGGATAGTGTCAACTTCGCTAAATGGAGTATCATTTATATCTATGCCATAATGCTTACGAAACAGATAGATGATAAATATTCGCCATATGGTTGTTACAGATAAGTCACATTTTTCTGTATTTTTGCGAGACACAATAGTTCGTTTCATGAGCATGCGATATCATAATTAATAATAAATGGGGGATGCTGTATTTTTTGAATTTAACATTTAAGTTTTTGACCTAATTGGCTATTTGGTTGCCGAAAAGTATTGCAGCACGAATAGCCAGATCGAGTTCTTTACGCGATGCCCCATCCCGTAAAATCTCTATAGGTGTCTTACTTGTATGCCCATCATCCAACAAGATTTTGGCATTCATTACTCCTAAGCGAAATATGGGGTGAATATCCGTTGGAAAAGCACTCATTAACTCTTCGAAGCCCGGTATCAAGCCAGATTTATTAAACTGAAATACAGGGAATATATAGCTTCCATTTTTCTTGAATGCAAGCAATTTGTTTTTCTTGATTAAAATATTAACTGCTGACTGTGAGATATTCAAGAGCTCGGCTACTCTCTTTATGTCGATTACCCCACCAATTTGTTTGAGATGTTGGTAAAATTCCTCGAGGTTAACTTTTCGTTGATGGTTTTTATCAATTTTAATTTCTGATTCGTTAGTGATTTTAGGATTATATGCCATAATTAACCATTTCATAAGTTCATTATCATTCAGGGTTGATGCATGAATTACCTCTTTCTCGGACTTGCATTGAGAAAGAATGGCTATAGTAATATTTTCAATTCTTTGCAGCAGGAGTTTCTGGTGTTTATTAAGTGCTGGCTCTGATTTGACCGATATTTTCTTAGGTGAAGTCAATTTTTTCATTTTCTTAGTGATTTTCATTTTAATAATGGGATGAAAAAACGCCTAGTGCAGAACTATGCTATCCATGCCATATACATTTTATTTCAACAAGTATATTAGCCTTAAATGTTAAGTATTGCAACTTGCAGAACAGGATTCAGAAATGTCAAAAATATTTTTGCGGACCAAAACGTAACCATATGTATTTTTTATGTTTCTCGAACAGTAGTTACAGCGATTGATTACAGCGGAGGGGGAATTATCAATATCCAGGAAATTATGGGAATGTCTTGTTTAACGCCTGAAATATCAGCTATAGGGATGAACATTTTATAATTGTTCAATATGTAACCGCTGATTTTTCGCCGATCGTCCGGGCCAGATAAGCCATTTACTGGCACTCATTCTGTTTTCAGACTGTGGAAGAAGCATTCATTTGGGCTGTAATCCCAGCGGTTCCCTCACCGATGACGTTTTGCTTTATCCTGAAACGCCAGAAAAATTGTTGATATTTCAGGAGCGTATGCAGGCTTCCTTGATTTCGCTGTCTTTAAAGTTTATTAAAAATTAAAGTGGCGGTGATTTATATTCAGATATGGCCGGATATAAATAACTGTCGGACTGGAAGTGATTAAACTCAGTCCGCTGATATCATGGTTAGCACAGAAGTAAATTGCCGGTGGTGGTAAACTTATCGCCATCTTTAGCTGAGGGAAAAGTTCATCAATCCATTTAGAGATCGGCATTTCAGAAGAAAATTATCCTGTGGGCGGTGCGCTGGTATTGCAAATACGACGTTAGTTACCGTTAACAGCAGGAGATGCTGGTCGAACGAGGTTTCAGTGTTGACCACTTCACGATTTATCGTTTGGGCCGGCATTATGCGCCGAAAATGGAAAAGAGGCTACGGTGTTACTGGCGTAACCCTCCCGTATTCTGCCCGTTTCATATTGTTGAAACCTATGTAAAGGTGAAGGGTCGGAGGGGGTGCCTGTACCTGGCCGTTGACATCAGAGGATGTTCTCTCGACTTTTATCTCTTGTCCTGCAGCAATACAAAGGTGGTTTATCGTTCTGTCAAAAAATCCTCAACAATGTAAAGCGCTTGCAAACCCCACGACTCACCAACACAGACAAGGTGCTGGCATACGGGTGGTCACTGGCATTATTGAAACGGGGGGTAAATGTCCACATTACGTTGAGCACGAGCAGAGCAAATAAAGGAACAACATGATTCAATGCGATCATGGCAAAATAATACGGATACCCAACGCCACGCTGGAGTTGAAATCCTTGAAGAAGGCTTATGCCCTCATCAGAGGTATTGAAATCATGCATGCGCTACGCAAAGGCCTGACAGGGTGCTTTATTTTGACCAGCCCGCGCAGAACATGGTCTGCACCATATTCCGGGTAAAAGTAAATACGTACATTAAGTGACATTTTTTCTTCTCATATCTGCAGATCACTAAAGCGTTTCGGGATGGGAGGTTCTGGTTGATGATTTATTGCTAGCAATAATGCTAGTTTGGTATGAAAGTTGCTCTTGTCTGTCAGGTATGATGAACCGGGACAAGAGGATTTATAATGTCAGCACCTGAAATTATCTGGGAATTGAAGGATCACCAACGTTTCCCCTGGCGTTCCCCCGCCGCGATCCCGGCTATCTCCTGGCCGGAAGGGAAGCGGCTGGCACTGTATGTGGCCATCAATCTGGAACATTTTGCTTTTGGCTGTCAGGAGGGGGTGCGGCTCTCTCAGGTGGCAAACTCACTCGACATTCTCAATTACAGCTGGCGTGATTATGGTAACCGGGTCGGGGCCTGGTATCTGGCTGACCTGTTTGCCGAATTAGCCATTCCACCTGCGGTGATCTGTAATACCTCGATTCTTGATTACTGTCCGGACCTCCTTGAACGCTGGCTTTCACTCCCAGGAAGCGAACTGATTGCTCATGGTCACACTAACTCACAACGACAGGGTGATCTCGACTTAGCAGATGAAGAGCGTTTGATTGGTTACTGTCAGCAGCGTTTGAGTGAGTACCAGGGCAGGCCGATTGCCGGCTGGCTTTCACCGTGGATTTCAGAAAGCTGGCAAACGCCTGACATCCTGCACCGCCAGGGATTTAGTTATAACCTGAACTGGGCGCATGATGACCTGCCGACCCCGATGCAAACCGCCAGCGGTACGCTGCTGTCGGTACCTTATCCGCAGGAAATCAACGATATTCCGACTATCATTCCCAATGGCGTCTCGATCGAGACCTTCTGCAGGATGATCGAAGATCAATTCAGTGAACTCTATCAACGTAGCCGCCAGCAGCCGCAGGTGATGGGCATTGCGCTGCACCCTTATATCGTCGGCCAGCCTTTTCGCTTTTATCACCTTAAGCAAACCCTTGCGCGCCTGGTCGCACAGTGTGATGACGTCTGGCTTACCACGCCGGGGGAAATCGCCGCGCGATATCTGTCTCAGGCCTCATGAAGAAGCAGGGTCTGCACCGTAAACACATTTATTGAACCTAAGCAGTGCACTTACTCGAGGATAAACAAGATGACAACCGTACATGAACAGGCCGTATCGATAGTCAAAGCCTTCCTGGAGGCATCAATGGCGCCGGATCCGGACCGCGCCGCCGCGCTGATGGCGGAAAACGTCCAGATAACCTTTACCGGTAAGCGGCGTATGGCCCGCGTCCACGAGGTAACAGCGTTTAATGCCGCCCGCTATCGTTGGGTCAAGAAGCAGCCCGGAGACTTCGAATGGATGGCAAAAGGTGACAATCATACGGTGATCTATTGCACCGGCACGCTCTACGGCTGCTGGCCTGACGGGCGTGAGTTTGAAGGAAACCGCTATCTCGACCGTTATGAAGTGAAGGGAGGGGAGATAACGATGATGGACGTCTGGAACGACAGCGCCGAATGGATCCTTGAGTCTGAATTGAATCAAAAATAGACAACCTGGCATCGTTATTGCAATTGCTAGCAATGTTACTAGCAAATAATCTGAGTGGTGAATGATGAAAAAATTAGTGCTATCGCTCCTTGTGGGAAGTGTGCTCGGGCTGGTGTGCCAGCAGGCTAGTGCAGAAAAAGTGGTTCGCTGGGCGACGGACGCTGATATTCCTACACTGGATCCGGATGCGTATGCCTCGACGAAGGCATTAACTTTCCAGAATCATATTTATGAAGCGCTGGTACAGCGTGATGATAATCTTGAAATTCAGCCCTGGCTGGCGACCAGCTGGCAACAAACTGACGATACGACGATACGTTTTAAGCTGCGGGAAGGCGTCAAATTTCATAACGGCAACGACTTTACTGCCGATGATGTGGTGGCTTCAGTCGCCCGTGTGACCGATCCGGCCTCAGGTATCCGTGCTAATGCATCGACAATCAAGGACGCTGTTGCGGTAGACAAATATACTGTCGATATTCATCTGGTTAAGAAAACAGGTATCGCGCTAAATGAGTTGACCGGCGTGATGATAATGGATAAGGAGTGGCTGACGGAACACAACGCTCTTAAACCCACCGATATCAGCCAGGGAACGGAAGGTTACGCCACCAACAACACTAACGGAACCGGACCGTTTATCCTGCAAAGCCGCCAGCGCGACACCCAGATGGTGCTGGTGCGCAACCCGAACTGGTGGAATGCGGCCCATGGCGGCAACATCGATAAGATTGTGTTTAAACCGGTGACATCTGATGCCACACGCTTGTCAGGGCTGTTGGCGGGAGAATACGATCTGGTGACGTCGGTGCCGCTACAGGATATTCCGCGCCTGCAGAGTAATCCGAGGATCAATATGCAGATCAGCCCCTCGCTGCGGGTGGATTATTTAAGCCTGAATATGCGCGATAATCTCAACGCCAAAAATGAAAAGGCCGGGAACCCGCTGAAAGATTTGCGTGTGCGCCAGGCACTGCTGATGGCGATCAACCGCGAGGCGATTACTCAGAAGGTGATGCGCGGCCTGACGAAGCCAACCAATAACTATCTGGCGCCGAAGATCCCCGGATACAACGCGGCCAGCAGTCCGGATATCCAGTACGATCCGCAAAAAGCGAAGGCGTTGCTGGCTGATGCAGGCTACCCGAACGGCTTTAATCTGGCCTTTGATTGCCCGGAAGGAACCTATATCAATGCGGCCCAATGGTGCCAGGCCGTACAAAGCTTCTGGGCAAAAATTGGCGTGAAAACCAACCTCAACGTGCATCCGGCCAGCGTCTATGACCCGATTCTGGTCAACGGTCGCACCGACGTCGGCGTGCTGGGATGGGCGAACCTGCCGATTATGGATCCCTACAGCGTCGCGGTGCAGCTGCTCCATACCAGCGACGGTAAAAACTTAGGCACCTTTAATATTCCGCGCTACAGCAATAAAGAAGCCGATAAGCTTATCGACCAATCGGTCGGTGAACTCGATAATACCAGGCGTATTGCTTTACTCAGCCAGGCGGTGGCGATTGCCAATAAAGATTTGCCGTTCTTACCGATGCATTTCGAACCTGTGGTGTGGGCAATGAGTAAAAACCTACAATTAAAACAGACTCCAGATAACGTACAGCGGCTTTGGTACGGTAGCGTTACACCATAATTAATTGTCTGCTGCCAGATTATTATTGGGGATAAACATCTTCGGGCTACCCGCGTGGGAAATACGGCGGCGTCGGTCCCCATTTATTAGTGCAGGCATTTTATTCTTACCCGGAGGCAATAATGCTGTTTTTATTGCGCAAGCTTTTTCAGGCCGCGATGTTACTGGCCGGTGTGGCGCTGATTTCTTTTATTCTGTTTCAGTATCTTGGCGACCCGGTGGCGAATATGCTGCCGGAAAGCGCCACAGAAGTGGAAAGAATGCAGCTGCGCGCCAGCCTGGGATTAAATGACCCGGTCTTTATCCAGTTTTTACATTACATTTCCCGCCTGCTGCACGGTAATTTCGGCATCTCGTACTACAACCAGGTGTCGGTATTCCAGCTGATTATGGAACGACTTCCGGCCACCCTGGAACTGGTGTTTGTCGCAGTGGTGATCTCGCTGGCCGTCGGCTTTCCGCTTGGGGTCTGGGTCGCCATCACGCGCAATAAAATCCTGCGCGAGTGTGTGCAGATCCTCTCGCTGATTGGCGTCTCACTGCCGTGGTTTCTTATCGGCATCATGCTTATTATTGTCTTTTCGGTATGGCTGGGATGGTTCCCCTCCAGCGGCCGCGGCGAAACCATCAAGATTGGTTTCTGGTCGAGCGGTTTACTTACCGCATCCGGCTGGCGTTCCATCGTACTTCCGGCGCTTTCGCTGGCTCTGTCGATGATTACCATCATTATGCGCCTGGTGCGCACGGAAATGCTGGAAGTGATGAAGGCTGATTATATCAAATTTGCCCGCGCCCGCGGCATCGAGAATTATCGCATCTGGTTTCGCCATGCTCTGCGCAATGCATTATTGCCGGTGGTCACGGTGATTGGCTTGCAAATTGGCGGGCTAATCGCATTCGCGATTGTTATTGAGACCGTCTTTCAATGGCCGGGGATGGGGTTGCTGCTAATTCAGTCCATTAACTATGTTGATGTCCCGGTGCTATCCGGATATCTGTTATTTATCGCCCTGATATTTATTGTGATTAATACCATCGTGGATCTGCTGTATTACCTGATCGACCCACGTATGCGTGCGCAATAAGGAGTTGTGATGCAACCTCGTCATTATTCAGATACGGCGGCCGGGCAAAATTTTGTCACCCGCATTGTGGCGCGCTGGCGCACATTTCTTGATAGCGATTTTTTATGGTTATTCTGGCAAAGTAAAAGTGCCGTGGTCGCTTTTACCTGCTGTGCGCTGATTCTACTGTGTTCTTTATTCAGCCACTGGATCGCGCCGCACAATGTTTTCGATACCGCTGGTTTTGATTTAATGGATTCCGAATTACCCCCCGCGTGGATGACGGGCGGCGACCCGCGCTTTTGGCTGGGCACCGATGTTCAGGGGCGAGATATTCTCTCCCTGATGCTCTATGGCCTGAATATCTCTCTGATTATCGGCGGCCTGAGCGTCCTGGCGTCCGTGGCTCTTGGCGTGGCGTTAGGGGTACTGAGCGGCTATTTCGGCGGCGTGGTGGATACGCTCATTATGCGTTTTGCCGACGCCATGCTTAGCATCCCCACCATTATGTTCACCTTGCTGGTCAGCGGCGTCGCACGCGTCGCCATTCCGAAAGAGTATATCGGCCATTTTGCTCCGGCTATTCTGATTGGCGCCATTGCTCTGACGGGCTGGATGCAGTACGCCCGCACGGTGCGCAGCCTGACTCTGCTGGAAAAAGGCCGGGAATACGTCATGGCTTCGCAAATTAGCGGCGGTAGCCACTTGCACATCATGCTGGCGCACATTGTGCCTAACGTGATGCGCCCGGTGCTGGTGATGGCGACTCTGCACCTCGGTGTCGCCATTCTCACCGAAGCCACGATGTCCTTCCTCGGCGTCGGCATGCCGCCAGACCAGCCATCGCTGGGGACGCTTATCAATGAAGGCAACCAGTATCTCTTTTCCGGGCAGTGGTGGATTGTGCTGTTCCCGGCCACGCTGTTGGTCATTCTTTCGCTGGCGTTTAACGTGCTGGGCGACTGGCTGCTCAACGCCCTCAACCCTAAGCTGCGCTAAGAGGAAAGATGATGACGGCTTCTCTACAGGCGTTACTGGAAGTAAAAAATTTGAGCATTGAATTCCTGCACCGCAAAGGCAACCTGCAGGCGATTCACGATTTGACGCTGGCGATGCAGCCGGGTGAGATCCTCGGGATGGTCGGCGAATCAGGTGCGGGTAAATCCCTGACCGGTGCAGCTATCGCCGGGCTGTTACAAACCCCTGGGCGCATTCGGGGCGGCGAAATCTGGTTTGGCGATCGGCGTATCGATAATCTGGACGATGAAGCCCGGCGTCAACTGCGCGGCAAAGCAATCAGCTGTATTTTCCAGGACCCGCTAACCAGCCTTAATCCGGTGCTGACCATTGGACAGCAACTCATTGAAACCATCCGTACGCATCTTCCCTTGTCGGCTAACGAAGCGCGGGATCGGGCGGTTTCTCTGTTGACGGAAGTCGGGATTAACAGCCCGCTCCAGCGCATCGATCAGTATCCGCACCAACTTTCCGGCGGAATGCGCCAGAGGGTGGTGATTGCGCTGGCACTGTGTGTCGACCCGCAACTGGTGATTGCCGATGAACCCACTACGGCGCTGGATGTGTCGGTGCAGGCTCAGGTGTTGGGGGTGCTGCGCCGGTTATGCGAACAGCATGGTACGGCGGTGATGCTGATCACGCATGATATGGGGGTGGTCGCGGAAGTGTGCTCAAGAGTGGCAGTGATGTACGCCGGGCGCATTGTCGAAACCGGGCCAGTCGCGCAGGTTATCAGGCATCCTCAACATCCTTATACCCGCGGGTTGATTCAGTCCATTCCGTCAATGAGCGAACGGCATGAGTATCTCAAGCAAATTGATGGCGCGATGCCGCGTCTGAACGCGCTACCTCAAGGGTGTGCGTTTAACCCACGTTGTCCACATGCCAGCGCACAATGCCGTGAACAGCAGCCCTTGATGCACCACCGACACGAGGCCCAGTTGGCCTGCTTTCATCCGCAAGGAGAATCGCTATGAACGAGCCATCAGGCCTTGCCCCGGAAGTTGTGACCATCCGCGACCTGCATATTCGCTTTAATCTGGGGTGGGAGAAAAAAAAGTCGCTTTTTTGCGCGGCGGCGAAAAAGGAGCTGCATGCGGTCCGCGGCATCGGCCTTACCATTCGCCAGGGGGAAACGTTCAGCATCGTAGGCGAATCGGGATGCGGTAAATCGACGGTTGCTCGTGCGCTGGCTGGGCTCTATCAGCCATCGTCCGGCGAGATAAACTACGCCTGGCGCAGTCCGCGAATGTCCGGTTCAGTGGGGCAAAATGGCACGCAAATGATCTTCCAGGATCCCTATGCCAGCCTGAACCCTCGCTGGCGCATCGGCCGCTCGCTGGCAGAACCGCTGCTTCTGGCGAAAAAGGTGGGTACCACCCGCCAGGCCAGAGAGTATTGTGGCGAGCTGCTGGAGCAGGTCGGGCTTTCTGCCGGGGATTTGGATAAATTCCCTCATGAATTCTCCGGCGGTCAACGTCAGCGTATCTCGATTGCCCGTGCGCTGGCGACGCAACCGGGTTTTTTGATCTGCGATGAACCTACCTCGGCGCTGGATGTATCGGTTCAGGCTCAGGTGCTTAATCTGATGCGCAAGTTACAGCGAGAAAATGGGCTCACCTACTTTTTTATCAGCCACAATATGGCGGTGATCTCCCATATCTCCGATAGGGTCGGAGTCATGTATCTCGGCAGACTGGTCGAGCAGGGCAGCGTTGAGGAGATTTTCGCTCGTCCCGCGCATCCTTATACGCGGATGTTGATGGCGGCTATCCCACAGTTTGATACGCCTGCCATCGTCCGTGAACCGATTCGCGGCGAAGCGCCTAGCCCGCTGGCGCCACCGCCAGGCTGCGCATTCGCGCCGCGCTGCCCTTATGCCAAACCGCTGTGCCACCAGACGATGCCGCCGGCGCACAACCTCAGCGATAATCATCAGCTTGAGTGCCATTTCCCGATTGAAGTGATGGCCTGTCCCACCTCTATTCCGTTAGCGAAGGTATCGTAAATGACCGCCATTTTGCTTAAAGGCGTAACGCCTTTTGATTCGTCTTTACCCGTTGACCTGCTGCTTGAGGACGGGAAGATTGCTGCCAGAGCGCGAGTGTTGGATCTGCCTGAGCATGCCACTGTGATTGATGGTCGTGGTTTTCAGGCCTTTCCCGGCCTGGTGGACGGTCATGCCCACCTCGATAAAACGCTCCTGGGCCGCGAGTGGTATATTAATGATGTTCCGCGCGATCTGGCGGCAATTATTGCCAACGAACGCACCTACCGCCATGAACAGATCCCCGATGCACAGCTTCAGTCTGAGCGTATCGCCCGGCGCGGCATTGCAGCTGGCACCTCTTTTATCCGTACTCATGTGGATATTGATAATGAGAGTGGGCTGGCCAATCTGGAAGGGGTTCTGGAGACTCGCCGACGCCTGGCGCAGCAGGTAGATATCGAGATTGTCGCCTTTCCACAAAGCGGTATTTTGCAAAATACCGGCAGCGAAGCCTTGCTGGAGCGGGCGCTGGAAATGGGAGCTGAGCTGATCGGCGGGCTGGATCCATGTTCTTTTGACCGCGACCCACAGCGCCACCTGCAGATTATTTTTGAACTGGCCAGTCGACATAATAAAAAAATCGATATTCATCTGCACGAACGCGGAGAGCTGGGTGCATTTAGCCTTGAACTGATCCTGGAATTTACCCGCCGCTATCAGAAACAGCATGCCGTGACCGTTAGCCACGGTTTTTGTCTGGGGATGCTGGATCCTGCCCGGCAGCAGCGCTTTGCCGAAGAGATGGCGGAGCTGGGCGTGAGCGTCGCGACGACCGCGCCTGCAGATATCGCCGTACCGCCGTGGGAGATCCTCGACCGTGCCGGGGTGGCAATTTGCGCAGGAAATGATGGGGTGCGCGATACCTGGAGCCCCTATGGCAACGGAGACATGATCCAGCGTGCGGTCACAATGGGCCTGCGCTATCGCTGGCGTAAAGATAGCGAAATTATGCACGCAACGCGCACCATCACCGAGGGCGGGGCGCGAGTGATGACGCTCGAAAACTATGGTCTTGAGCCAGGCTGCCGCGCCGATCTGGTTCTGATCCCCGGACGGAGTATGGTGGAAGCGCTGGTGGAGGTTCCGGTCGAGCGGAAGGTGTTTAAAGGCGGTGTGCTGGTGGCGAACAACGGGGAGTGCCTCTTTTAATGACTGATAAAACAACGCGCATTCGTGCCGCCTGGGTGGTGGGCTACCGCCAGGGCGACCACTGTCTGTATGCCGACGGCGAAGTGGTCTATCAGGGGGATAAAATCCTCTTTGTCGGTCACGATTATCCGGGCCATATTGATGAAGAGATTAACGCGGGTAACAGCCTGGTTGGCCCTGGTTTTATCGACCTGGATGCGCTGGGCGATTTAGATACCACCGTGCTGGCATTCGACAACCAGCCGGGCTGGCGAAAAGGGCGGATCGTTGCCGATGACTGGCTACGACGCGATCTGTATAGCCGGGAACAGCTCGACTTTGCCAAGCGTTATGCCTATAGCCAGTTGCTGTGTAACGGGATCACCAGTTTTGCCCCGATAACCTCGATCCTGTATCGCCAGTGGGCAGAAGACTTCGATGAATATCTCTACGCTGCGGACGTCGCGGAGTCGCTCGGCGCACGTGCCTGGCTAGGCCCGGCGTTTATGGCCGGATATTATGCTACCGACGCTTCGGGGCGCTTTAGCCGCCGCGAGGACAGAGCTCAGGCCCGCCGTGGCCTGGATGACGCGCAGCGCTTTTTCCAGCGTCTGCGACAGCGCGGTGTGCCGACGCTAAGCGGGATGCTGGCGCCGGACAGAATTGAAGGCGGCGATCCGCAGTGGCTCGCCGAACTGGCCGAGTTGGTGGAGGAGCTGGCCTGTCCAACCCGCTTGCACTGCTGCCAAAGCGAGCTGGAGATCGGCGAAATCGCCCGTCGTTATAATGGCAAGAGTTCGCTGGAAGTGCTTGAAGACGTCGGGCTGCTAAACCGGCGGATGCTGCTACCGCATGGCCAGTTTCTGGGAGGCGAACGGCCTGGCCCACAGCGAATTGCGCAGGATATCGATCGCCTGGCGCGTTCCGGTGCGACGGTGGTCTCCTGTCCGATGGTTTCCGGTCGTCACGCGAAATATCTCGAACAATATCCACAGCTCAGGGCCGCAGGCGTCAATATGGCGCTTGGGACCGATACCTTCCCGCCGGATATGTTCAGCAATATGCATCTGGGCACGATCCTTACCCGGGTAGTGACCGGCGATATCGCCGCCGCCAGCAGCGCGGATTATTACCGTATGGCCACCCTCGGCGGGGCAAAGGCGCTGGGGCGCGACGATTTGGGGCGACTCGAAGCGGGCTGCCAGGCGGATATGATTGTGGTGAGCCTTAATCAACCTGCGCTGGGGCAGATATTCGACCCTATCACCGCGCTGGTGCTCAGCGGCAACGGACGCGATGTCACCGGTACTATCGTTGCGGGGTGTAAGGTCTACTGGGAAGGACGCATGGTACAGGCCGGTTATGACCTCTCGGAACTGCACGCAGAGTCGCAGAACGTGTTCGCCCATATTCTGCGCAGCTATCCGGAACGCACGGTTAATCATCCTCCGCTCGCAGAGATTGTGCCTCCCTCTTTTCCACTCTGTAGTCGGGGAAACGCCGATGAGTGAACGCTATTTGTTGACTAACGTCCGCCTTGAGCAGGGATTCATTCGCCGACAGGGCGTGGTGCAGGGAACCGAGTGTGCGGAGTTTACCCTCGATATTGTGGACGGCAGAATTAGCGCCATCTACGCCGGTACCCTTCGTCTGCCGGGTGTTGCCCGGCTAGATGCCGGGGGATATCTGATGCTCCCGGTCACCCGCGACGAGCATATTCATCTGGATAAAACCTTTTACGGCGGTCCCTGGCGCGCGGCGCGGGAGAATGGGGCACAGGACATCTTCGGGATGATCGTCCTTGAACAGGAGATACTGCCCACGCTGCTGCCGACCTCGGTGCAGCGCACGCACGCGCTATTGCAACTGTTGCAGCAGCAGGGAACGACGTACGTTCGCAGCCATTGTAATATTGAGCCGGTAAGCGGTCTGCAAAGCCTGCTGCATTTGCTGGAGGCCCTGGCGCCCTGGCGGGAGAAGCTCCAGTGTGAGATCGTGGCTTTTCCGCAGCACGGACTGCTGCACTCGGGTTCGTTGTCGCTGATGCGTGAAGCCCTGGCGCTGGGCTGTGAGTGGGTCGGCGGCCTGGATCCGTCAAGAGTGGACGGTGATATGGTCCGTTCGCTGGAAGCGACGCTGGAACTGGCCGTCGAAGCAGGAAAGGGCATTGATTACCATCTGCATGAGGATAAATCCACCGGTATTGCCTGTATCCGCTATTTACTGGATGCGCTGGAAAGGGAGCCGGCGCTGCGCGGGAAGCTGACGTTGAGTCACGCCTACTGTCTGGCGCAAATTGAACCACCGGAGCTGAGCGAGTTGGCGGGGCAGATGGCAGAGCTTGGGGTATCGCTGGCCTCCTGTCTGCCGTTAGGCAAGGGCGTTATGCCGCTACCGTATTTACGCGAACGCGGCGTGCGGCTGTTAAGCGGTACCGATAGCGTTATCGATCACTGGTCGCCGTTTGGCTCTGCCAGTATGCTGGATAAAGCGCATGACTGGGCGCGACTCTATACGCGCGGTACCGAGTTTGAGCTGAGTCGGGCGTTGGCCATCGCCACCGGGAATTGCCTGCCACTCACAGACAGTGGCGACAGGGCCTGGCCGAAAGTTAACGATGAGGCCAGTTTTATCTTGCTGAATGCGGCCTGTTCGGCACAAGTAGTTGCGCGTTTACCTGCCGTTGAGGCAGTCTATTTTCGTGGGAAAAGGGTCTGGACCAGAGAATAAATCAGGGTAGAGAACGCAATGAGTGAAAAACTGACGCCAAAGCAGCGTGAAGTTAACCGGGTGGTGGAAGCGCTCACCCAGGCTATCGGGCAGCATAAGCTACGTCCGGGAACGCGCTTAATTGAGGCGCAAATCGTCGAGGCGCTACAGGCAAACCGCAATCATGTGCAAACCGCGCTACAGCGCATGGCGGGTCAGGGGATTGTCATCATAGAACCCAACTACGGTGCAATGGTTGCCCGGCCAACGGCAAAACAGGCTCACGAAGTCTTTATTGCCCGTAGCGCCATCGAGTGTGCCATCATTTCGTGCATCACGCCGGAGAAAATGGCACTTTTCGCGGAAGAGATAGCACGTCAGCAGCATAACGAACACCAGTCGTTTCATGCTCAGGATCGTCGGCGCATTGTCTACGAACTCGGCGCGTTTCATGAGCTTATGGCGCGGATCGCCGGTAACGATGTCCTGCGCGGTATCCTGGATAATCTGATGATACTGAGTTCGCTGATAGTTATGCTTTACCAGCAGGATGTCACCACGCATTGCCAGTGCGATGAACACAAAAATATTATTGCTGCGCTACAGGAGGGGGATACTCAACGAGCGCAGAATCTCATGAGCGATCACTTGCATGCTCTCCTGCAGCAATTGAACCTGAATGAAACGCCACCGAATCTGATGACATTGTCCCAGGCATTGTATGAAATAAGCGATTAATCCGTTAAAAATACAACCAGAAAATTGTCTCCTTACGCCAGAAGTGATTTTTTTCTGCAGAGGAGGTTGAATAACCTTCTGGCAGTCTGGTTGAGAATCTGTTGTAGGCTATTTGCATTTTAACCGATGCTATTGCAAACCGACCCGATTGTACGTCAATGAGCTGTAGATAACATGGAGCCTAAAATGGAAACTCTGGCGGCCCATGCTGGTAAAACGTGGGGATGGGTGACAGACAATCTAAGTCGGAAACCGATTTTTTAATTCTTTTTGATTTGTTACTTGAGACTGAGACGCAATATCATTCTTGTTCAGGCAAATCTGAACTGATAGAATTTCTTACCCCTTAAAGAGCTAACGCCGCGTATGACGTGAGTGCCGGAGATAAGCGCCGGGAAGGGGATGCAATCAAAAGCTCGTTACTGCGCCTCAGCGAGTGTTTGTCGTTTGTTGGCCGAATATTTTCATACCGCCACTAGCTCATCAGGATAGAACATCAGCCTTCTAAGCTGACGGTGCGAGGTTCAAGCCCTCGGAATCCCATCTTGGTGGAGGGCGTCATTTCTATGGCCAGAGATGCCTCGACTACATCTAAAAATTCGGTTTTCAGAACACAACCAGAGGTGAAAAACCACAAAAGTATAACTGGTTGCCTTCATGCGTAATTTTCTGGCAACTATCAATGCAATGATGCGAACAGGTAGCGTATCGGATGATTTAATGACCCGGTAGTGCTTTAAATCTTGTGCTCAAGGCAGTGATTGCGCGAAGGAGACCCAATGGGTTTCATCGAAAATGGGCTTTATTGAATAAATCGGGTTTAGATAAAAGAGCCGACTGTCAGTCAGCCTTTCAGGCAATCCGTACACCTCCAGGCATTCCTGCATGTATCATTTTATTTAATGCAGGATCATGGTCATAGCTTCTCCAACCTGCGAATTGTCATCCCGCAGCTAAGATACCCAACAAAAAGTTGTTTTACTCGGTATATCGCCGTTCCGGACACAGAGCTTCGGTTATAAGACGCGTGCTATTTCCATTAAGCATATGTGCTTCACGTTATCTGCTTGACTTCTGGAAGGGCGTCCAAAGTAGTCAGTACGACAATGACGACTGGTAACGCTTCTACCGGGCCAATAACCTGGTTCCAGGAATGAGATGTCGCGGTATTGCTGAGATAATGCCGTCGCGGAGTCGTTTTTCAGTGTCCTGAAAAAAAGACCTTCAGAAAACACGGATATAAACCTGGGCTCTGGTGTAAGTATTCCTGCAACACGAACCATTCACTTTTAGAGACTGATTATGCCCTCTGAGGTGATCACCATGCGGAAAGCCCGATTCATTGAACATTAGATCATCGCCGTTCTTAAAACCGCTAGCTTGCAGGAGTGATGTTGTGACAAACCCGCGCCCACTCACCAATATCTATATAGCCAAACTTCTTTCGCCATGTGTAAAAGGTAATATCAGGGATCGTATGCTCACCGCAGGGCTGCGGGAAGAAATCTAGGTTTGCTTGCCAAGAATGCTGATGAACTGTTCGTTGAAAAAGCGTTTCTTCATGGGGGCTCATGTTTCTGATGAAGACATTACTGGCATTGCGGTATGTTAATCGCAGGGGAGCCGCTCAATTCCATTGCAGCATCTATCCCCTTGACTTCAGAGTAGAGGTTTTCTTTATATTTTGAGATCAGTGCACCAAGATACTTAATACGCCTGCTCTAATGAGGGCAAGCTGGATATCGACTTACTAGGACAAGTCACGATACTTGCTACAGATTGATCATTTCTTCTGATAGTGGATGATCAACACAGGAACCCGATAAATTGAAACTGACAGAGCCGAAACGGGACATCAAAAACAAACCGCCCCCGGTTAACAGGAATGCCCCGTCCGGCTGGTTTCGATAGTAACATCTTTCATCTGGGGATGTTAAGTAATGGAACAGGCAGTAGGTGGGCAGGTTTGCAAGCGTAAGCATGGTCGTACGGTCTATTCGGTATCAGCTTGTTTAGAGCCTTTTCTGGTTCTGAAGTATCGGTTTCATCGGAGTTAAGAATGCTAGGATGAGCTCCTCACATCCCTGTCGCTTTTGAACTTCCAAAAGTAACTCGACGAAAAAGCTCGACAAAAAAGCGGTGTACTGGGAGTGAGGTACTTAGGGTAGGTGGAGGGGCTGAGCTGATATTCGGTGAATCATATCCTCAGGAGACATAATTAATATGTTGGAAGATCTCAAAAGTGAATGGACAGATTAAGCGAGATATTTACACGGAAAAGCCTGAAGAATAATTTCGGAATTCTGATGGAGACCTATTGAACGTTTTCTTAAAGAGACGGGAAAAATAATGGACATCATTATAACCGACACTCCGTGCTATTTTTTCAATGCTCCAGTTTGTTTGTTCAAGGAGGCAATGAGCTTCCGTCATTCTTTTATTTATTAAATAAGCAGTGAAGCCTGTGCCTGTCAACTCCTTAAACGTTCTGGAAAAATAAAACATACTCAGGTTGGCTTTGCTGGCCATTTGTTCAAGATTGAGATTGTCAGAGAAATTCTGATTTATGTGATTGAGTATCATTTCCATTGTTGCCTGATGTCGACCCAATGTCTCCAGTTTCTGATTTTTAACAGGACTGACATTTTTTACTATACGTAAATTATATTCCTTACTAAGGTAGTTCTCTATAATAAGGTTCAGGAGCTGTGCAGCAGACTTGATTTTCATCAGGCTCAGTTCAGGCACCTCATGATATAGTTCGATAAGTTTTGATTCTGTTGGTAAGTTTTTATCGTTTTCCACTATTTTTGGTAATGGTAAGTTTTCTGCAACACGTGCTTGTCCACAAGAAACAAACCCTGTCAGATTACCGTTAATGAAAATAGGAATGGAAAAATCTACGAGTCCTGCGTGACAGCGATAACATTGAATCTGTTTTGCTTTCGTACTTTCAAAACCACCACAGCGATCGCATTGTTGGCAATAGGGATGGTAAGCTGCGATTTGCCTGACCTGCTGGCAGAAAGAAGTAAAATTATACCATGGGGATATCTCTTTGCCATTCAGATCTACGGCAACAGAACCCAGACCGGTGGCATTGGCAAAGTCGTATACAATATTGTCAAGTATATCGTGGGCGTTTCTCATTTTTTACCTGGCAATAAAAGTTGTAATCCGTTAGTTATTCTTGGTTTTTCACAAAGATAAATCCATTACATTCGTGACTATATCATATGAAAATTATACTCTTTTTAAAATCGTTGTAAATTGTGCTACATCACATTTTCTTGCCTGAGCTTTAAAGTATTAATTTCTTGATCTGAGTCATTTTCATTGAATGACCATCATTTGGTTGGATTGATTTAAAGGGGATTATTCTGTAATGGTAATCCAGTATCCAGGAAACGGATATGATTTATATAACATGTTCGGGGGATTGAAAATTAAAAAAGAAGCCGGAAAAAATCACGTAACTTAACAGTTTTTTCCGGCTTAAATTTTCTGTTCCTGACTCTATATAATCGCTCTAAGAATAGCACGTATATCCGTATCCGATACGGTTACCGGATTGGTGGATAGACAGGCATCTTGTAAAGCGGCTGTAATCATGGCATTTTCAGCAGTCGTTACCTGTTCGCGAGTGATGTTTAATGCGCTAAGGTTGTCTGCGACATTAACCTGCTTCATGAGATTGTGCAGATGGGTGATTAGACTCGCGACACAATACTCATCCGCCGACTGGAAGTTTGCCAGGCCACACAGTTTACTTAACCGTGCATATTTTGCACGAACGGCTAAATCACGACTGTTGAACCGGATCACGTGGCACAGCAACAGCGCGTTGGCAAGTCCATGGGGTATGTGCAGTTGACCACCCAGTTGATGAGCAATGGCATGGTTCATTCCCAGCCCGGCCTGGCTGAAGGCGATACCGGCCAGCGTGGAAGCATTATGCATCCGGGTTCGAGCTTCCAGTTTATTACCGTCCCGATATACGACGGGCAGGAAACTGATGACCAGTTGTGCTGCTTTTTCTGCCAGTGCATCAGTAAAGTCCGTTGCGCCTTTGGCCACATATGCCTCAAGTGCATGCGTCAGTACGTCAAGCCCGGTATTGGCTGTTACTGCCGGTGGTACGCTTAGCACCAGTCGCGGTTCAAGAAGCGCTATATCAGGGTAAAGACTGTCATCAAACAACGGGTATTTTATTCTGCTGGCCGGATCGCTGATAACACTGGCGCTGGTGACTTCAGAACCCGTACCACTGGTAGTGGGGATTGCAACGAAGTTCTCAACCATAATGCCAAGCTTGCGGCCAAAGAAAATTATCGCCTTTGCTGAATCCAGTGCCGACCCACCGCCGAAACCGATCACTACATCCGGCTGTATCGCACTCATAGCCTCAATACCTGCCGCCACTGTAGCGACAGGCGGATCGGGGATGATATCGCTAAACAGACCGACAGTGTTGTCCTCGTGGATGTTGTCGGTGACCATTTTCAGATTGGGGCTGCCAGCCAGAAAACCATCGCAGACAATCCAGATCTTTTTACCGTGGAGCGTTCTGAGCCAGGTTAAACTGTCGGCTCCGCTATATACCCGCGTTTTTACCGTGAACAGGGACATCTTCACATCCTCCACTTAGCGGATGGAAAATCCATTGGTCAGCACACAACGGCGTTTACGGGCGAAGCTCCGTGCTGATGTTGTCCCTTCGCCAGTGGGTGTCGCAATAGTAAAGGTGGTAAAACCCTCGGCACCTATGCCCAGTCCGGCATAGGAAGGGCCATTTTTCACAAATATTGAAGTCTGCATGGTCTTCGCAGCCAGGTTCAGACGGGTAACATTCTGAGAATGCATTATGGCGGTATGGTGCTGCTCGTTTTCCACCTTCAGAGCCAGTGCCAGTCCTGTCTCGAAATCACTGACCCGTACAACAGGCAGAACTGGCATTAATTGTTCGACCATCACCAGCGGATCGTCCTGCTCCACTTCCACAATAATCAGTCGCGGTGCTGTTGATGTGTTCAGATCAGCAGCCTGCAGGATCACTGCCGGACTTTTACCTACCAGTTTCTTGTTTGCTTCTCCTTTGTCATTGATAACGACCTTGCGCAGTCTGGCAATATCACCGGGCGTTTTTACCAGAAAGGCATCGTTTTTCTGCATATTATCCATGAGGCGATCGGCGATGCTATCTACTACGATGACGCATTTTTCGGCGATACAAAGGACGTTATGATCGAAAGAGGCACCATCAACGATATCTTTGGCAGCCTTGACCGGACAGGCAGTCTCATCCACCAGTACAGGGGGGTTACCAGGGCCAGCACCGATAACTTTTTTACCGGTTTTCATGGCCATATTGACAATTGCCGGACCACCTGTAACCGCAAGCAGAGCAATGCGCGGATCTGACATCATTTCGCGAGTAGCGTCAAAGGTGGGCTCTGCTACGGTGGTAACCAGATTGCGGATCCCGCTTACCCGATAAATGATGTCTTCGATTTTTTCAATAAGCCACAAGGATACCTTTTTTGCGCCCGGATGGGGGCTGAAGTAGACAGCATTACCAGCGGCCAGCATACTGATGGTGTTGTTAATGATAGTTTCGGTCGGATTGGTGCTGGGGGCGATAGCGCCAATGACTCCGAAGGGAGATAGTTCGAATAAAACCATGCCACCATCACCAGTCAGGGCGCTTGTGGTCAAATCCTCAATCCCCGGAGTATTATTCAGTGCCGCAGTATTTTTACTGATTTTGTCGGGTGCATTACCCATGCCGGTTTCTTCTGCGGCGCGTTCGGACATCTCTTTGATCCAGGGTGCCAGCTCTTCCTTCAGGGCTGTAATGATCCTGGTTCGAAGTGCCAGAGGTTCTGCCATGTATTTTTTATAGGCATCGTAGCTGGCAGTGATAGCATCTTCCACACGAGCGAAGATAGTGTGCTGAATGTTTCCAGGGGCAGTAGCGGTCCCTTTCAGATTATCAGCAAGAATAGTGCGGATCATATTCTCCAGTTCAGTGGTATTCATTTTTGACTCCCTGATTTAAGGCTGTCGACAGCCCGTAATGCAATAAGATGATTTTTTTCAGCGGATGCGCCGCTAATTCCGATCCCGCCGATCACTTTCCCCGCACAATACACGACACAGCCTCCGCGGGAGGTATCAATCCCGCCAATAACGTTATGTAGTGTGGGGTCAATGATCTGTTTATTTTCTTTAGCGAAACGTACCGCGGCTTCGGCTGCACGCCCGGCGACAGCAATATCTTCTGCCGATGTACCTGGCATGCGGTAAGTCAGAACACATTCGCCTTTTTCGTCACACAAGGTGATAACTACCATGGCGCTTTGCTGCCACGCCTCTGCCAGAACAGTATCGATAATGTTTTTCAACTGCTCTGAACTGAAAATGTGCTTACTGAAGTTTTCCGATGGCGAAAGTGACTGCGGGTACCGATGGATAACTTCGCGGACGGCCTCCTCCAGCAATATGCGATGCTCGCTGATAAGGGATGCTATATCCTGTTCTGGCATAGCTCTGTTTCTCCTGTAACAGCCGACCGGGGCTAAAACCGGTCGATGGTATCGACG
>PPYF01660293.1_pt1 | contig 60138 bp, 58 predicted proteins | sample 1559871 | NCBI WGS metagenome assembly PPYF01 (sample SAMN08240021, study PRJNA423297) | Human gut metagenome, whole genome shotgun sequencing project. | reverse complement strand
TTTTGGCACTTTCATTATACAACACATGGAATCGAGGTGTCTTTCTTTTATGCAAAATCACGAACTTGCTCATTTATAGTTATTATCTAATATCAAATTTTCCTCTACCACCAGAAATATAAATCGTTTCACCTACAACCATATTCCCCAAATCACTAACCAGCATTTTAGCATAGGTTGCAATCTCGTCTGGCATCACCATACGGCCTATCACATTATCTCTTGTTGCTATAGAATCACCGTCTTTATAGTTCAACAGGTTGGTCGCCGTAGATCCCGGCGCAATGCCATTTACAACAATTCCATACGGACTCAACTTCTGCGCAAGTCCTAGTGTCAGATTTTCAATTGCCTGTTTAGATATACGATATGCCGACCACCCCGGCTCCCCCCCTGTAGACGAGGAGATATTTAAAATATGCCCTTTGATTTTATTTTCTACAAAATACTTGGCTATCTTTTGAGAAACGAAATATGTTCCTTTAAGATTCACCTGCATAATCTTGTCAAATTCTTCTTGCGTTGTATTAAAGAAATCCGTCATCGATTTCACAGAATGGACTCCCGCCGAATTTACTAGAATATCAATTTTTCCGTAGCATCCAACTGCTTCGCCGACTTTTTCATCAAGATCTGACAAATCATCTAAGTTCAGCTGAATTCCTTTTGAACTGTCTCCAAGCTTTTCCACGCAAGATTTCAATTTTTCAGCGTTTGTTCCTGTAATTATCACATGGCATCCAGATTCGATAAATGACTTTGCTATTGCATATCCAATTCCTCCTGAACCACCTGTTATCAGTGCCACTTTTTTATCCAGCACTTTAGCATCATCAACTATATGTTCGATGGGCACGATGTTTTTTGTTTTTATCGCTGTAAAAAAACTTGTAACAGCGTGCTTCAAAGTTTTAGCATTCATTTTATATGTCTATTCTCCCCTTATTCACCTATACTTTGGCATAAGTATGCTTTTGCTATTTCCCTCTGTTTCTGCAAAACGTCATCTACTTTTTCATAGTCAATTGGCTGCTGATTGATATGTTCCGTCTCTTCCACTTTCGTTGTCATCCGCTCTGTCAGACCCAAACGATTCAATAAATCACTCAACTTTTCTTCATTACCATAGCTGTTACCTACACTCTTGCGAATCAATGTTGTAAACGGCCGATGTGTGATCACCGAGAAGATGCTACCGTGGAAGGTATCGGTAATAACTTCGTCTGCATTTCTGAAATAAGCCAGAACCTCAAAGGGTGAGCAGACCACGAATCGGTCTGCGCATTTTTGGATACCACCAATTGCATATACCTTCAAATTCTTTTTCTTTGCATAAACAGCAATCCAGTCCGCCTCATCATTTGAAATACGACCTGCATACGCATACAGAATCAAATACTTCTCATTAGTCTGAACCTGTGGGATTTTGTCGCAGCGGTTCATGTAATCACAGGTCAGAACCGGATCCAGATTGTACACTGGTTCTTTCCCAGTGAGCTGTTCTACAATAGTTCCTGAATTAGCATCTCGTACAGAAATCGCGTCAAATTTCTTAAGCAAAGCTCCGACTTCATCGGCCTTTTTATACTTTTCCAGCTTTTCCAATGTGGTATTGCCGAAAGACGCTGCATAAGTAAGAAGTCTCTTCGCATGATTATCTTTTCCAAACAATTCCAGCGAATAACCCACGTTAGAATTTTTCTGAATGCAGTTGAAAACCTCATCGCTGCCAATCACAAGGCAATCCAATGTCGGGTTATAGTTCATTTCATCCGTAATTTCTAAAAGGGGCATATACTTTTTGGAAAAAGACTGCTTATAACGAATGAACGATAACTTATGTGCAAACGGAGCCTGATATTGAAAAGTTTCCAGACCTTTTTCAACCTTTCGGACAAACTTATTTTTGCTATCAGCATTTTCCGTAATTACGGGTGCGCCTACATGATAATCTACAAACTCAACTTTGCAATCAAATTCTTCAATCAGCTGCTTTAGTGCGTATGCCTGCAAAAAAGATCCGTAGTTTGCAATACGCTGCATCGACATGATTCCAACTTTTCTCATCCATTCATCCTCAATACAGTTCTTTTACCAGTTTCTCAAGTTCTTCATTAAACTTGGCATTGTTACTGCTCATGCCATGTCCCATGCCTGCAACAATCTGATCGTAGTTTGTTATGATGTCTCCCAATGTTTCAATATCTTCTACCGGGATAATCGTTCCCATTCTCTGAGCCACGTTTCTCGCAAATTCAACCTGATGGTCATTTACATGCTCATTGAACTGATGCTGGCGTGGAACAACAATCGGAGTTTTTCCAATCTGTAATGGCATAATAAAACTTGCCGGTCCACCATGTGTAATAACAATCCTTGCTTTTTTTACATACTGAACCATATCTTCATAAGGAATAAGTTTACTCCACTGGCAATACTTGGGTTCGTAGGTACTAAATCCCGTTTGAATAAAAACCTCATCCTCTATTATACTGTCTTTTTTTAGCTGATCAATTTTTTGAACCAACCTGTTAAACGGCTGTTCATGCGTTCCAACTGTCACAAAAATCATTGTTCATTTATCCCCTAAAAAATGCTTCCCAAATTAATCGCTTTGGGATACACTTTTTTCATTTCTTCCCACTGCACTATAAAACGATCGGTGACCGGATACACTAATTTTCCCGTCAGAGTCGGCTTATCAATTCTGTCAAAGACTTCTATATATACAGTTTTCGCTCCAAATAATTTTCCCAAATAAAAAAACGGAACAGCTACTGCTGCACCAGAAGAAATAATTACATCTGGTTTTTCTTTTCTTAAAATTTTAATAGCCAAAAACGTATTGCGAATCAAATTTTTTATATTACGATTTGTTGGAAAATAACACGGATACACTTTCTCGTCTTTAAGAAGACTCCGTGCATCTTCTTTATCAAATGTCACCCAAAAACGTTCTTTTGTTTTCCAAAATGGTTTTAACATATATAAATGTGTCAAATGTCCCCCACTTGATCCCACCAGACATAGTTTCATGGTTTTCTCCATCTCTCATTCTAACAGATTCTACTTTTATCTGCTTTCCTCTTACAATTCATACGCTTCAATCAAACACTCATGCTTTTTCCGATCCTTATCATAATTAATTCCAACCAACAAAATATCCCCTGCATAATCTCGTATAGAATCCGGATATTTCTTTTCCTTAATCTGTTGCAATGCAGTTTTTGCATTTTTATTCCATTTCAGCTCTACCACAAGTGCCGGATAATCATTTTTGTATTCTGGCTTTGGAAGAAAAATAAAATCAGCAAAGCCACGACCTGTCGGCAGTTCCCGAACCGGTTTGAAATAATACTGCATAGAACTTAAATACGCAATCGAAAGCACACTGCTAAGTGAATTTTCATTATGATATTGAATAACCGAAACATATTCTGAATGAATCTTCTCTATCTGTTCTGCAACTGCTTTTCCATCCATATCTAATGTTGCATTTAGCAATTCCTCTGATTTCCTCCAAAAGACAAGCATTTCATCCCACTTTACACTTTCAACCGCATGGATCAATTCCTGTCGAATTTCCTCATTTGGAACAAAAGCAGTCTGATACTTCTGGTTATATCCCAGATAGCCCAAATGAATCAGGTACGTCAGCACTTCATCACAACTCTTGATGTTTGCTGGATCATTTTTAAAGGAAGCTGTATTTACCTTTAGCTCTGTTCCGGAAAGCATCTCTATGATGGCCGTTTTTAGTCCCTCAAAGTCCATGCTTATAAGAGGAACAACCGCTTCATACGATCCGGTCTGTGACCAGTAACTTCTAAATTCTCCCTTTAATATTACACTAACTACCGCTCTTGGATTATAAACCTGATAATTTTCCAGAAGATATCCATCATACCATTTTTTCACCTTTTTATAATCCTGATGATAGTTTTCACATAGCTGCTTTACTTCTTCTTCCGTAAATCCGATATAGGGAGCCAGCCTTCCTGCCTGCAGCATGGTAATTTCATCAAAATTATTCAGTGCCGACTGCGTCTTTTCTTTTCGGATTGGCAAAATTCCTGTCAGATATGCAAGCTGAATATATTTTGTTGGTTCTGTTCCCTTGAACATTCCCCTCAGAAAATTAATATAATCTGCCTGCACTTTTTTGTTTGCAGATTCATCCCTGATTAACACATCCCACTCATCAATGATAATCACAAACTTTTGTCCTGTTTTATCCTTAATACGTGAAAGCGCATCCGGTAATGTTGCAACCGGCTGTTGGGCAAGGCAAGGATAAATTTCCTGCAATTCATCAAGTACAGACTTCGTAATAAATGTTATCACCCTATTTACTTCGCTGCAATTCGACACAAACCACTGGATATCCATATGAATCACATCATACTGATTCAAGTGCGTTTTAAAATCTGCCGCTTTACTGATTCCCAATCCAGAAAACATCTTTTCCGAATTACACCCTTTGCTGTAATAGGCAGCAAGCATATTTGCCGCATAGGATTTTCCAAACCTGCGCGGACGGCTGTTGCAAATATATCCTTCCGGCGTATCCAACACGTGATTGGTATATTCCAGCAATCCGGTTTTATCGACATATATTTCAGAATTCAGAGCCACCTGAAATGCACTGTTATCCGGATTTACAAATCTTCCCATAAATGCCTGCTCCTTTCCCTTTCACATCGCACCCTCATGTTTCAGCACGACTTCCACTGTTTTGCACAATATTTTCACATCAAGTCCCAGGCTCCAGTTCGCAATATAACTGCGATCAAGTGCCACAACCTGTTCAAAATCCGTAATCTTGCTGCGCCCGCTCACCTGCCACATCCCGGTAATTCCAGGTTTGATCGCCAGGCGGCTTCTGTGATGCAATTTATATTTTACCCACTCATCTTCCGTCGGCGGACGCGTACCTACCAAAGACATCTCCCCTTTGAGTACATTCCAAAACTGCGGGAACTCGTCAATGGACCAATCCCGGATTTTATTTCCCAGCCCCTTTTTTATTGTTCCATCCGGCAGACGCCTGCTACCGATGATACGCGGATCAAAATCCAGTTTAAACATCATTCCATCCGATACTCGGTTTTCTGCAGCAAGCACTGCTTTGCGCTCCTCTGCATCCAGATACATACTGCGGAATTTATAGCACGTGAACTTCTTACCGTTCTTTCCAATCCGGGTCTGTCCGAAAAAGATGGGACCAGGCGACTCATGATAGATCATCGGTGCAAGGATCAGGAACAGTATTCCAGTAATGATACAACCAACGATACCTCCGAGAATATCCAGCAGCCGTTTGAGAAATAATTCCCAGATACTCACAGTACGGATGCTCGTGGTCAATACCGTATATCGTCCCAGATTTTCTACAAACTGTTTGTTCGCCGCCAGATCCATACGATTGGCAAGTTTTAGATGAACCGTTACCCCCATCTCGGTCAGCTGGTCTATCCATCCATCTACCCGTTTATCACTTGGCTGCAAATCAATAAATACTTCATCCACCCATGCATGGCACAGGTAATCCATAACGGATTCGCCCTCTGCCACAAATGGGATGTCCCCCAGTTTTTCCGGAAGTGTTTTATTTTCGTTGACATCAATCACTGCAATCCCACGAATCTGAAACAGATCATAGCTATGATTTTCGATATCCTCCCGTATCTGAGGAAGACTCGCCCAGTCTGTCAGAATAACGATAGAATTCTTTTTTCCCAGACGCAGATTCCGCAACACATGACGTTTCCACAAAATTCTTATTCCATAACTGATTATAGCATAAAATATGGCTGTCAGAAACAGTGTAATACGAGAAAAATCCCCCGCATCTTTCACAAAAAAAAGATAAAACACGGCAAACAGAATTACCAGACTCACCTGCCGCATCGTTGCCGCCAGTTCTATAAGCAGTCCACGTTTGAGTACATTCTTACATGTATTTAGAAAAAACATCATGCATACATCTATCAGGATCAGTACGATTGCCAGATTTCCATACACAGAATTAGAATATACATTCAGATTCCGGTGTCTGACAAGATATGCCATAAAAAAAGAAACCTGCAAACACAGAATGTCCAGTATTACAAAATCAATGTGTTTGATCCAGCTGTTTTTTGTTCTCTGATACATGATGTCTCCTTTCTTTCGGTTTGAGCTTAGACGATTGCGAAACTCCGGGCTTTCGCTGCTCCCATGGGGCAGCCGGAGCCTGGAGTTTCGCAATCTCCTAGGTTTTCCCTATAGGAAAGGGCACAGCAGAATAAATTCTGTGCGCCCAATCGGGAACTTTCTGATTAATAGAAATCTTACTTAACAGTTTTTACGGTTCCCTTGAATCCGGCTTTCTTCAGCTGAGCCTTGAATGCTTTCAGCTGCTTTGCAGACATACCGGAAACCTTGATTGTCATCTTTTTGGTGTCTACACCCTTAAATGCAGTCTTGGCAACCTTTACGGAAGCAGACTTGATGACGATTGTCTTTACAGACTTTGCACCTGTAAATGCCTGAGCGCCAATGGTCTTGATGCTGGCTGGAAGTGTAACAGTTGTAGCTTTTGTAGCATTTGCAAAAGCCTTTGCTCCAATTGTTGTAACCTTGTAAGAGACTCCATCTACAACAACCTTAGAAGCTACTGTAACACTCTTCTTTGTTGTCTTTGGTAAAGCCTTTACGGTTGCTGTACCGTTTGCTGCGGTACTTACCTTTGCGCCATTATCAGCCTTGACGTTTGTCTGTTTTTCCGGAGCTGGAGCTACTGTTGCAGAATCTGTTGCAGCATAAGCAGTACAAACAGATCCAAACATCATAGTAGCAGCGGTAATACCTACCAGCACCTTCTTGATTAATTTGTTCATTGGGATATAATCCTCCTTCCCTGATGATTGATTTATGTGAAAACCCTTTTGGGGAATCACCTACTTCTGCTCTGTGCCATAGCCATAATATCCATGTTTTCCATAGTAGCCATAGCCTTTTCCATAATAACTCTTGCCATAGTAGTTGCCATATTTGTGATAATATCCATTTGCAGCGCCTTTGGCACGGCTGAGTGCAATGCCGACAACCGGACACCCGGCACGCTCCAACTGGCGGATCGAATTACGAACCATTGCCTTTGGCGTTTCTCCTGCGCGGACAACCAGCAGTGCGCCATCACACAGCGAGCCAATCTTTTCTCCATCCGATACCAGATTCAATGGTGGAGCATCAATAAACGTATAACGATAATTTTCATCCAGTTCCTCAAATGTACTTGCCAGTTTCTGTCCTTCGAGAAGCATGGACGGGTTAATAATATTTTCTTTATTCGGAAGGAGATCTCCCGCTCCGATATTGGTACGCAACACATATTTGTCCAGCGTATCGTCACTTGCCAGATAATCGGAAGTTCCCAGAATTTTTCCATTGTCTTCCCGGACAATCTGATATTTGTCAACCATAACACTCTTGCGCAGATCCATGTCCACAAGAATGCTCTTGCTGCCGGCTTCTGCCATCTGCCGCCACAGCTGCATGGCAATAAAACTTTTTCCCTCATCCGGAGCGCTGGATATCACCATGATTTTTTTCACTTTGCTTCCAAGAAAGCTCACATTGACGCGCAGACGGTTCAGTGCTTCCTCTACCGCATACGGAAGTTTCGGCATATTCTGGACTGTCGCACGGTTTTTCGGTGTAAATTCCATTACTTTTTCTTCCTTCTTTTCTTTTTCTCTTTACTGATCGCTTTTTCTACCTCATCAGAAATTTCTTCGATATCCCCCTCCGGAATAACGGTAAACGGCATGATACCAAATTCTTTTTCGACATCCTCTGCCGTATTTAAGCTGTCGTCCATAAGCATACGTACCACGAAGATCACGGCTACAAGAAGCATTGCAACAACCGCTCCGAGAATAATATTTTTGGCAAGGTTCGGCGAACTCGGTTCATCTGGAACCACTGCATATTCCGCAATGGTCGGCTGTGCATTCTCAGATGCATTCATAACTTTCGGAATATAGGTTACCGCTGTATCTACAAGTTCATTGACCATCGACTGTGCAAGTTTTGGATCATTGTCCTCCACCGACACGGCAAGTAACCGTGAATCTCCAACAACCGAGATGCTTACTTTCTTCAAAAGATCTTCATATTCCATATCCAGATTCAGGTTATCAATAACTTCATTGAATACGGGACGGATTTTGATCAATTCGGTATAGTCCTGGGAAAGGGATGTTCCGATATTGAAATCCGACAGATCAAGCACACTTCCACTGGATGCGGAAATCATATACATTTTTGCAGTTGCCGTATATTTTAGTGTGATCAGAAAATGTGTGATGGAGCCTGCAATCACTCCCCCGATCACAAATGCGAGAATCAGCCATACCAGCTTTGCCCGCAGCAGATAAAAAATTTCAAGCAGATCAATTTCGGTTTCTTCGCTGTTCTGCTCTGTCAGTTGGTTTTCCTGGTTCATTCGTTACTTTCCTTTCTCTTGCACCAGTGGATACAGTTGTTTCATGGATGTCTCCAGTGAATCTTCATCCATATAAAACTCCCAGTGCTTTTTCCCATCGTGCAGCTTTTCTCCAATTTTGGATGTACCGTCGATTGTGATAATTCCTTTGTCAGTATATCCCTGCATATCCTTTAACAGGGCAGTTAGATCATTCATCTTAATATCTGTCGTCGCATACGGGCGCAGCCGGTCATATAATTTCACGGTCGCATTGACATCCCCCGCATTCTGTTTTTTTATCTTTTTCATGAATGCGTTTAAAAAGATCTGCTGGCGGCGCATACGCTGCGTATTGCGATCGTCATCCATGGCATACCGGGACTGCATGAGCAGTTCTGCCTGCCGGTCTGTCAAGGTAAGCGTTGCACCTTTTTTCATAGCCGGGTCCAGCTTTGTCATATCATCTTCCAGTGTAACGGTTACTCCCCCCACCTCATGATTCAGAAGTGGCATCGCATCCATTTTTAATGCATAGTATCCATCAATAGGCAGCCCCCCAAGCATTTTGGATACGGTCTCAACCGTATTGTCACAGCTTGCAGCCTTGTCCTTTCCATACCAGTGTGCCGTACAAAGCTGCATCTGTGCACTGGCATTGGCACTTCCGTCTTGCAAAAGCATTGGCACTTCGGTGATGGTGTCCCGGTTCAGCTGCAAAATTCCATATGTTTTTTCTTCTTTGTCCACAACAACAAGCATCAGTGCATCTGCCATCGAGCCATGATATTCTTCTCCCTCGGCATCTTCGTTTCCGCTTTTGTCCGTTCCGATAAAGAGATACGTCTGAACCGGATGGGCAAATTTCCAGGTCTTTTTATGCAGCTTGATCGAGACGGGTTTTTCCTGAAATTCTTTCCAGACACGCTGCATTTCATTTTCTGTGGCTGCCTGCCGGATACACACGTCGTGCCGATCCATCCCACGGATGATAAAATATACGGCAATGATTACAAGTACGGCAATGATAATTTCTATAACTGCACGCATGGTCTTCTTTTTCCCGTTCACTGCAGTACCTCCCTGGTCAGACAATCCGTTCTCTGGATGAACGCTTCTCCAAATTTCTTTACAAGCACAATGCGTCCCTCGGCAAGATTTGGATGCCGGGTATCCATGTTGTGACAATCACTGCCAAGAATAATGGTTGTGGCTTCTTTTGCAAGCTGAAACGCTTTATGCCTCTTTTTCCAGTTCAGAAATACGCCTGCATTCATCTGCCTGTATAACGGAAGTTCCATGACGGCATCCCAGATTTCTTTTTTCTTCTGGAATTCGTAATAACGCTCAATATGGGCAAGGACAACTTTCAGTTTCTGGTGCCGTACCAGTTTCTCCACATCTGCATAAATGGCAGAATTCCATTGAGCAAACGGCATTTCCAAAAGCAATGTGCGAGTCCCTTCCACGCATAATTTCGGAATCATTCCGGCACTTCCGATTCCTTGAAAATAGTAAACTTCCGCTGCCAGATACAGCTTCTGGTCAAAACCATTTTCTTCCATCGCAGTTTTTAATTTTTCATAGCTTCGCTGTCTGCGCAGCAAAAATTCCTCCACAGAATCCTTCTGTGCATAAAAATGGGGAGTTGCTACGATTTCATCAACCTGCTGCTCCCTCTGCGCTGCTAACATTCTTAGTGACATTTCTACATTCCGGCTTCCGTCATCTATTCCCGGAAGAATATGTGTGTGAAAATCAATCGGCATTTTTTCTCTTTGCTGTTCATAATTATTCTATAATTATATTTGTGACAAAGATATTTTACTCCATATCCTGGTCTTCTCACAGTAGGTTTATCCGCGAAAATTGGCGAATTTTCCCGTTTTTCCGTTTGTAAACGCACAAATACTCAAGTCCTAAACGCGCCTATATTTTACGTTTGAAAAGTGTTTATTATTTTTTAATAACTGATACTATCTTTATATAGAAAAATTGGAAGTTTTTGGAAGATACAGAGGATCACAAAATGAATAAGAAACGGGAACCTTATGATAAAATTGCAGTTGGCGAGCGAATCCGGCGCAAACGGATACAGCTTGGCCTATCACAGGATGAACTGGCCGTCCGGATCAACCGTGCAACAAAATACTGTTCGGATATTGAACGCGGGATGTGTGGTATGTCTGTGGAAACCATGCTGGCGATTGCCAAAGCATTAGATATGAATTTAGATTATATGATGTTTGGAGAAATTTCTGAAACAGAACGGGAGTGGCAGCAGAAAGATGCTCTGACCCTGATCCATATAATAGAAAAGGCGCCCGCCTCCCAAAGGAATTATGCGATACGCCTTCTCAAACTATTTATTGCTGCAACCGGAAATTCTCCTACATAGATCCGTTTTTTTTCACAACTTCCGGTACCGTCCGGAAAAGTATTTTCACATCCAGTCCCAGACTCCAGTTTAATATGTAATAACGATCCAGTTCCACAACTTTTTCAAAATCCGTAATATTACTGCGGCCGCTCACCTGCCACATTCCGGTGATTCCCGGTTTGATGGCCAGACGGCTTCGGTGGTGCAGTTCGTATCTGACCCACTCATCCTCTGTAGGCGGTCTCGTTCCTACCAGAGACATATCTCCCTTTAAGACATTCCAGAACTGTGGAAACTCATCGAAAGACCAGTCACGGATAAAGTTCCCGATTCCTTTCTTCACCGTTCCATCCGGCAGCTGTCTGCAGCCGATGATGCGTGGGTCAAAATCCAGCTTAAACATCAGCCCGTCTGTGACTCTGTTTTCTGTGGCAAGCTGTGCCTTGCGTTCTTCCGCGTCAGTATACATACTCCGGAACTTGTACAGCTTAAACTTCTTTCCGTTTTTTCCCACACGGATCTGGGAAAAGAATACCGGTCCGGGTGACTGAATCTTAATGGCGGGAGCCAGAAACAGAAACAGAATACCGGTGAGCACACATCCCACCAGTCCCCCGATAATATCAAACAGACGTTTTACAAACAGTTCTCCGGTGGAAATCGTATTGATGCTTGTGGTTAACACGGTGTATCCCCCAAGACGCTCCACAAACTGCCGCTGTGTTCCGACCATCAGTTTATCTGCCAGCTGAATATGCACCGTAATTCCCATCTCGTTTAACTGCCGGACAAGATCATCCAGCTGGGCACTCTGCAATGGCAGATTTACAAATACTTCATCCACCCATTCCCTGCAGAGATATTCCACCACGTAATCACCTGCTGCAACCAGAGGAATCCCTGCAATTTCCGTTGGATGATCCTCTGGCATGTTTCCTGTCACAGCCACTCCCGATATCTGAAACATCACATAACGTTTCGCCCGGATATCCTTTTCCACCTGAGACAGCCGGTCAAAATTTGTGATAACCAGTACGGACTTGTTCTGCTTCAGATGCAGCGTGCGAAGAATATGTTTTTTCCACAGAAGTCTTGTTCCATAGGTAAGCAATCCGTAGAATAATGCCATGAGAAAGAACGTGATTCGCGAAAAATTTCCCGCATCTTTTACCGAAAACAGATACAGGACAGCAACCAGTTCCACAATCGCCACATGCTTAATGGTTGCGATAAACTCTACCAGATATCCACGTTTTAATACATTTTTAAGTGTATTCAGGAAAATCAAAAGACAAACATCTATCAGGATCAGAACGATAGACAAATTTGCATATATGTAATTGGTATATAGATTGACAGTTCTATGTCGTAATGTATAGGCTAAAAAAAATGCCACCTGCAGGCAAATCAGATCCAGAATCATAAAATCCAGATGCTTTACCCAATTGTTTTTATTCTTTCGGTACACAATATCTCCTCGTTTGTATACAAACTTACTACTAAGATTGTATCAAACTCCTACCCAAAAGTCCATAAAAGAGGGAGGATATTCCCATGAAATACCCTCCCTTTTATTTCCATTTTCACTTATCGATACTCTGCAAGATTAATACGGATCAGAGCCTTATGCAATGCAAATTCCGCGCGCTTCAGATCCAGATTGTCATTTCTGTTGTGAATCCGCTCCTCTGCTCGCTCTCTTGCGGCTTCCGCGCGCTCCAGATCAATCTCTTCCGGCCATTCTGCCAGTTCTGCCAGAAGTGTTACCTTATCTCCCAGAATCTCGGCAAATCCGGCATGCACTGCTGCCACCTGTTCTTCATCCCCATGATGGATCGTGACAAGCCCCGGTTCCAGTACCGTTGTAAGTGGAATGTGATCAGGATATACACCGATCTCGCCGGATTCCGTATTAAACTCCAGCAGATCCGCAGTTCCCTTATAAAAAACGCGGTCCGGCGTGATGATTTCTACATCAAATATCTTTTCCATCTCTGTTTCCTCCAGCCGGCACACACATTACCCTGCATATGCCGCCTTTACCTCATCAATTGTTCCGGCATTCAGGAAATAACTTTCCGGCACGTCATCCAGTTTTCCATCCAGAATTTCACGGAATCCGCGGATGGTCTCTTCCACCGGAACATATTTGCCTTCCAGTCCGGTAAACTGTACTGCCACGGAAAACGGCTGCGACAGGAATCTTTGTACTTTACGTGCCCGGCTGACAACAAGCTTATCATCCTCCGACAACTCATCCATACCGAGAATTGCGATGATATCCTGCAGTTCTTTATATTTCTGCAAAATCTCCTGTACTCCACGCGCAACCTTAAAATGTTCTTCCCCGACAATTCTCGGATCAAGGATACGCGAAGTAGAAGCCAGCGGGTCCACAGCCGGATATATTCCAAGTTCCACGATGGAACGATCCAGTACCGTTGTGGCATCCAGATGTGCAAACGTTGTGGCCGGTGCCGGGTCTGTCAGATCGTCGGCCGGCACATATACCGCCTGTACGGAAGTGATAGATCCGTTCTTTGTGGATGTAATCCGCTCCTGTAGTGCCCCCATCTCGGTCTGTAAGGTCGGCTGATAACCTACTGCGGACGGCATACGTCCGAGCAGGGCAGACACTTCCGATCCTGCCTGTGTAAAACGGAAAATATTATCAATAAATAACAGAACATCTTTTCCGCCTTTATCACGAAAATATTCTGCCATCGTAAGTCCGGTAAGTGCTACACGCATACGTGCCCCTGGCGGTTCGTTCATCTGTCCGAACACCATGGTTGTCTTATCGATAACTCCCGACTCTTTCATTTCATAATACAGATCGTTTCCCTCACGGGTACGCTCTCCGACTCCGGTAAATACCGAATATCCACCATGCTCTGTAGCAATGTTGTGGATCAGTTCCTGGATCAGCACGGTTTTTCCTACACCGGCTCCTCCAAACAATCCGATTTTTCCACCTTTCTGATACGGGCAGAGCAGATCGACAACTTTAATTCCTGTCTCTAACATTTCCTGGGAAGTTGCCTGTTCCTCAAACGAAGGTGCCTTCCGATGAATCGGCCAGTGCTCCTTGGTCTGCGGAGGTGCAATTTCATCGATTGGCTCTCCCAGCACATTAAACAAACGGCCAAGTGTTTTTTCTCCTACCGGTACCGAAATCGGTCCTCCCGTCGCTATAGCATCCATACCGCGGACAAGTCCGTCCGTCGGTCCGAGTGCAATACAACGCACGGTATCATCCCCCAGATGCTGTGCTACTTCAACGATCAGTTCTCCGCCCTTTTTTAAAGGAATACGGATTGCATCATTGATCTCCGGAAGATGTCCTTCCGGAAATTTGATATCGAGCACGGCACTGATCACCTGCGTGATCTTTCCTATTGCTCCTTTATTTTCCATGTTTCTTCTCCTTTATTACGTCACTCTATCGCATTTGCTCCCGCAATAATTTCCGTCAATTCCTGTGTGATAGATCCCTGTCTTGCACGGTTATATTTTAAGGAAAGATCCTCTATCATCTCTTCCGCATTGCTTGTTGCGGAATCCATAGCCTGCATGCGGGCACCGTTTTCACTTGCCACGGCTTCTACCAGTGCCCCATAAAACAGACTTGTCACATATTTTGGAATAATCTGATTCAGAGCCTCCTGTTCGTTTGGCTCATAATTCATAAGAATTTCTCTGGAAGACTTTTCCTCCGAAGGTTCACTTACTTCCACCGGAAGCATACGGATCAGCTGCGCTTCCTGACTAACGGTATTTTTAAAATGCGTATATGCCAGATAGATCTCTCCTATTTTTCCTTCCGCGAAATCGTCGAGCACTCTCTTACAGAGTGCTGCTGCATCCGGATATGTCGGATTTTCCATAATTTCCGAGGCATCTACCTCGATGTGATATCCTTTTCGCTCCAGTATCTCAATTCCTTTTCTGCCAACTGCATAGATCACGACATCCTCTTTGGCAACATCATCACTTTCTGTGATCAGTTTCACCACATTCGCATTATATCCTCCTGCAAGTCCACGATTCGAAGTCAGTACAACGATCGCTTTCTTTTTGGATTCCCCGCTTCTTAAGTATGGATGATCAATATTGCCGCTGTGTGCTAAAATGGAACTTACCGTCCGGTACATATACTGAAAATAGGGATCTGTCTGTTCTGCCCGCCCTTTGGCTTTCTGGAGTTTTACGGTAGAAACAAGTTTCATGGCTTTGGTAATCTGCTGTGTGCTCTGGATACTTCCTTTTCGTCTTTTTATATCCCTCATAGACGCCATGTGTTATCACCCCCTGTTATCATACCTTTACGCCAGGTATTCCTTTTTCGTTTCCTGAATGGCTGCTATCAGTTTCTGCTCTGTCTCCTCATCGATAACCTGGGTTTCTGTAATCTTTCCGGTAATCTCCGGATATCTGGTATCAATAAGTTCGAGTAACGCATCCTGAAAATGCAGAATTTCCTCTACCGGAATGTCCATAAGATACTTTTTCACTGCCGCATAGATGATAACGATCTGTTTTGCAACCGGCATCGGCTGATACTGCGGCTGTTTTAAGATTTCTTTTAATCGTTCTCCCTGTGCCAGTTTCTCACTCGTGTCTGCATCCAGTTCGGAACCGAACTGTGCAAATGCAGCCAGTTCCCGGTACTGTGCCAGTTCTGTACGGATAGGCGCCGCAATCTTTTTCATAGCCTTGATCTGTGCGGCTCCTCCTACACGGGAAACGGAAAGTCCTGCATTGATTGCCGGGCGGAAACCTGCATTAAACATCTCCGTCTCCAGATAAATCTGCCCATCTGTGATAGAGATTACATTTGTCGGAATATATGCAGATACATCTCCCGCCTGCGTTTCAATGATCGGTAATGCCGTCAGGGAACCTCCTCCCAGTTTGTCCGACAGACGTGCCGCACGCTCAAGCAGACGTGAATGCAGGTAAAAGACATCACCCGGATAAGCCTCACGGCCCGGTGCACGCTTTAACAGCAGCGACAGGGTCCGGTATGCCATGGCATGTTTGCTCAAATCATCGTAGATAACAAGTACATCCTCGCCATTCTCCATCCACTCTTCGCCGATTGCACAGCCGGAATACGGAGCAAGATACTGCAAAGGCGCAAGTTCACTTGCCGTAGCCGCAACAACGGTTGTATAACTGAAAGCTCCATACTCTTCGAGTGTCTGGACAATATTGGCAACGGTAGAAGCTTTCTGGCCGATTGCCACATAAATACACTTTACTCCCTGCCCTTTCTGATTAATAATGGTATCAATTGCAATCGCGGTCTTTCCGGTCTGACGGTCTCCGATGATCAGTTCCCTCTGTCCTCTTCCGATCGGCACCATGGAATCAATGGCTTTGATACCGGTCTGCAGTGGTGTATCCACTCCCTTTCTGGAAATGACACCGGATGCCACACGTTCTACCGGACGGTATTTATCCGTTGTGATCGGTCCCTTTCCGTCAATCGGCTGTCCGAGCGCATTCACAACACGTCCGAGCAGTGCATTTCCTACCGGCACTTCTACCACACGTCCGGTTGTTTTAACCGTATCTCCCTCATTGATATTGTGCTGACTTCCGAGAAGTACCGCACCGACATTATCTTCCTCCAGGTTCAGTACCATACCGTATACCTCTCCCGGAAATTCTAACAATTCTCCCTGCATCGCATTTTCCAGTCCATGGATACGTGCAATGCCGTCCGCCACCTGAATGACGGTTCCCACATCTGCCACTTCCAGCTGGGAAGCATATCTTTTGATCTGCTCCTTAATGACAGAACTGATTTCTTCTGGTTTTAAATTCATGGAGCGCACTCACCTACTTTCAATTGTATACGTTCTAAGTCTCTTGTCAGATGTTCCAGTCTGGTCCGGACACTGCCGTCCACAACACGGTCCCGGATCCGGATGACCATGCCTCCGATCAGTGCGGGATCCGTGGTATAATGTATCTCAAACTGAACGTACTTTGTCGTGTCGAGCAGCTTTTGTTCCACCGCCTGTTTCTGTTGCGGTGTCAGTTCCATCGCCGATGTGACATAGGCAGTACCTATTTTTTTATACTCTTTGACACGGTCAATAAAATAAGTGAATACCTGATCTGTCTCCTTATAATGCCCTTTTTGTACAAGCATCCGAAGCAGTCCCACCAGTTCATCACCGATACGTCCTTTGAAAATATCCTCGATCAGTCTGACTTTTTCTTCTTTTTCGATTTTGGGATGATTCATCAGGCGGGTCAGTTCTGTATTTTCACGCAGAATCTGTGCAACAGCCTGCGCCTCTTCATATAATTGATCCACCATATGTTCTTCAACCGCCAGCGCAAACAAAGCATCCCCATATGTTTTGGATACTAATTTTGCCATGTCGATTCACCCATTTCTTTTAATGTTTCATCCACAAGTGTGCTCTGAATCTCTGCGGTAATGGAAGATGCCACAACTTTCTGTGCCATCAGGGATGCCACAGTGATCATTTCCTGTTTCATATCATTCATGGCATGCTTCTTCTCCAGAAGTGCCTCCTCCTGTGCATGTTTTACAATGCGGGCAGCTTCTTCCTTTGCCTCATTGACAATGCGGTTCTGGTTCTTTAACGCCTTTTGTCTGGCATCTGCCAGAATCGTTTCCGCTTCCTTGTCAATTTCTTTTAACTTTGCCTCATACTCCGCTTTCAGCGCTGCTGCTTTTTCTTTGTCGGCGCTGGCCTCATCCAGTTCCGATGAAATGTGATCCTGACGGTCTTTTAAAAGTTTCCGCGCGGGATTAAACAGCAGATATGACATCAGCATATAAAGGAAAAATACTGCAATTGCCAGCAGGGCAGCATCAAAGAGCAGCTGTGGATTTAAATCAAATAAAAATTCCTGTGCAGCTAACACTCGTTTGCCCCTCCTTTATCCAAGCGGATGTACAAAAAGTAAAAGCAGTGCGACAACAAGACCATACAGACCTGTCGTCTCTGCAACTGCCTGACCTAACAGCATGGTGGACATAATCTGTCCCCTTGCTCCCGGATTACGTCCCACGGCTGCTGCGCCGTGTCCGGCTGCGATACCCTGTCCAATACCAGGTCCGATACCTGCAATAACTGCAAGTCCTGCACCGATAGCCGAACATGCTCTGATTAAATCCTGTCCTGAAATATTCATAGTAAAATCCTCCTTAAATTAAATACTTGTTTTGATACAAGGAGCAAATCGCATGAGAGTTCCGCTTGCGCGGAAGCGATTTGCGTAGGAAATGCATCTTGAGGATGCATTTCAGTCTCCACATGCCTGTGACACATAAGTCATTGTGAGCATACAGAATACATACGTCTGGATTGCTCCGGAAAACAGATCAAAATATACGTGCAGTGCTGCCGGCCATGCCGTTGCAATTACCCCAAGCAAACCGTATACCAGTGCCATGATTACGGTTCCTGACAACACATTTGCAAACAGACGCAGCGACAATGAGATCGGTATTGCAATCTCACTGATAATGTTGATCGGCGCCCAGAGTGGAAGCCATGGCGGAAGCGGTGAACACATACCTGTCCATATTTCTTTCAGACTCTGGTGTTTTGCCTTGTTGAAACGGATCATGAAAAATGTGATCAGTGCAAGTGCAAGCGTGGTTCCGTAATCTGCCGTCGGCGGGCGCAGGCCAAACAATCCAGATATGTTACTCATCAGTATAAAAATAAAAATCGTGCTGATATAGTTGACGAATCTGGGTGCCCACTTTCCCATGGTGGAATCCACCATTCCGTCTAATTTTTCTACAATCAGCTCGATTATATTCTGAAAAGTATCCGGTTTTTCGGTGGCATGCTTTAACTTGCGATTGGCAATCACAGCAAAAATAACCATTACTGCCATAACAATCAAAATACATGCGTGGCTGTCGGTGATCCAGACTTCCTGACCAAATACTTTTACTTTAAAAATTCCATGAATCATAAAGTCGATATCCGACGCCAGTAAAATCCCCTCATTCATATAGTCACCTCCTTCCTTTTACTTTCTCCCATAAAGGCTGAAGATATGCTCCAATTTTTAAACCAAGCAGCCCAAGAAAAGCCGCAATCAGGTTTCCCCATTGAAAATACCCAAATAACACGAACAAAATCACCACTACTACATAACGAAGAATTGATTTTGTGACAATTCTTCGCGTCGCATGTGCGGTGTCCCCCATCGTAACAGAATCAAAGATCACAGTTGCAAGATTGATTGCCATCCCCACGGCAACCGCTATGCCAAACCATACCCCGATGGAATATGCAATCCTGTCCTTTACAAACCATACCCCGATCAGTTCTACCATCACCCCATATAATAAAATTGAGACGACCAGCCCCGGTAATGCTTCGTTAATCCTTTTTAACATGGTTTTCTTTCTTTTCCTCCTGCCTGTATAGTTTCCTTACTGTCTTGTAAATATTCGTAAACCCTGCCAAAGCTCCCATAAAGAAAAACGGAATCATTAACCAGTTAATCCCTGTCAGATTTCCCAGCCACACTCCCAGTATACTGCATAAAAAAATCGGCACCAGCATACTGATTCCAAACTGAAAAATGAATGTTAATGTCTGTATCACGGATCTGTTGTCTTTTTTCATAGCCTTCCTCCGTCCCGATGGATGTATTATACCTCATTATTCGTCGTTTTGTCTATAAAATTCCATAGTTTTTAGAATATTTTATCATTTTTACCAATCATTTTCTTTAGCAGCCAGCTAATCCGATTGACAATCCCAGAGCCTATGGACTATAATAGACGGGATATAAAGCGGAAAGCAAAGTGTGAATATGATGAATACAAAAATAGAACGTGTCAATCCCGAACAGATTGACGAAACAATTATGGAAGAGGCCGGACGTCTGATCGCAGAGGGTGAACTGGTCGCTTTTCCGACAGAAACGGTATACGGTCTTGGCGGAGATGCCCTGCATCCGGAAGCTGCCCGCAAAATCTATGCAGCAAAAGGACGTCCTTCGGACAACCCCCTGATCGTGCACATTGCGGACTTTTCCGATATGGAACGTGTTGCACGTGAAGTTCCGGAGGCTGCCCGCAAACTGGCCGGTGCTTTCTGGCCGGGTCCCCTGACGATGATCGTCTGGAAAAGCGATGCCGTTCCGATGGCAACAACCGGAGGAATGGATACTGTCGCTGTACGGATGCCGAATCACCCGGTTGCACTTGATCTGATACGCAAAAGCGGATGTCTGATCGCTGCGCCAAGTGCCAACACATCCGGTCGTCCGAGTCCGACAGAAGCTTCTCATGTTGCAGAGGATTTATCCGGTCGGATTGCCATGATTTTAGATGGCGGCCCGGTCGGTATCGGCATTGAATCTACCATCATTGATCTGACCGAATCAAAACCTATGGTACTGCGTCCCGGCTACATTACGCCGCAGATGCTTTCCAAGGTGCTTGGCGAAGAGGTTATCATTGATCCGGGCATTATTGCTGCAGATGACACACGCAAACCGAAAGCTCCGGGTATGAAATACAAACATTATGCCCCAAAAGCCGATATGGTAATCGTAGACGGACCATCGGATGCTGTTGTTTCCAAGATCAATGCACTGGTGCACCAAAAGCAGGAGAATGGACAGAAAGTGGCTGTCATTGCCACGGAAGAATCCGGACCTTCTTATCACGCCGATGTCATTCTTTCCATGGGCAGCCGTTTGGATGAGGATGCCATTGCACAGCATCTGTACAGGATTTTGCGAGAATGTGATGAACTGCACGTAGATGCCATTTATTCAGAGAGCTTTCAGACCCCGCGGATCGGACAGGCAATTATGAATCGTCTGCTCAAAGCCGCCGGTCATACCGTAATACATTGCGACTAGGAGTAATCATATGGAGTATAACAAACTGATTTTCGTTGCCCAGACGGGAACCTGCCGCGAGGCAATGGCAGCCGGTATCATGGAAGATTTTACCCTGCGGCATCCGCTGGAGATTTTATCCCGTGGCCTTGTTGTACAGTTTCAGGAGCCGATGAATCAAAAAGCGGAAGCTGTTTTGATCAGCAACGGTATCAATATGGAAAATTATGTTTCCCAGCAGCTGACGGAGGAAGATCTGACAGAAGATGCCCTTGTCATCACCATGGAAGAAATTCACCGAGAACGCATTTTGGAGCAGTTTGAAAATGCGATTCCGGAAAATATACAGGTTCTTACCAAATATGTCGGGGACGAACTGGAAATATTAGATCCATACGGAGGCGCTTTGCCAGCCTATGGACTCTGTTATGAAACGCTGCGCAAATCAATCAAAAAACTTGTGAAAAAATTTAACGAAGAAGAAGGAGCATAAATTTATGGGAAAAGTAGTAGTCATGGATCACCCGCTGATCCAGCACAAAATCGGATTAATGAGAAGAACCGAGACCGGCTCTAAGGATTTCCGTACACTTGCAGGCGAAGTTGCCATGTTTGAGTGTTACGAGGCAACCCGTGATCTGGAGTTACAGGATGTGGAGATCGAAACTCCGATCTGTAAGACGACCGTAAAAGAATTAAAAGGAAAAAAACTGGCAGTGGTACCGATTCTGCGTGCCGGACTTGGCATGGTAGACGGTATGCTGGAAATGATTCCTGCTGCAAAAGTCGGACATATCGGTCTCTACCGTGATCCTGAGACAGCAAAACCAGTGGAATATTACTGCAAACTTCCGGCAGACTGTGCCAACCGCGAAGTATTTGTCGTAGATCCGATGTTGGCTACCGGCGGATCAGCCATCGCAGCAATCCAGATGCTGAAAGACAAGGATGTAAAAAGCATTCGTTTTATGTGCATCATTGCTGCACCGGAAGGTGTAAAAGCACTTACCGATGCTCACCCGGATGTTGATCTTTACATCGGAGCACTTGATGATCATTTAAATGAACATAAATATATTGTTCCGGGTCTGGGAGATGCCGGTGATCGTATCTTTGGAACCAAATAATCATATATTACCATATTCAGGGGGCAAAAGTCAGTATGGACTTATTGCCCTCTCGTTATTTTACAAAAACCACAAAGGAGGCTAACACATATGAGCACAAAACGACAGGACTACATCAGCTGGGACGAATACTTCATGGGCGTTGCCATGCTCTCCGGTATGCGTTCCAAAGATCCAAACACACAGGTTGGAGCCTGTATTGTCAGTGACAAACACAAAATTCTTTCCATGGGATATAATGGATTTCCAACAGGATGTTCCGATGATGATTTCCCATGGGTGCGCGAAGGCGATGACAACAAATACTTTTATTCTACCCACAGTGAATTAAATGCCATTCTCAACTACCGGGGAGGAAGCCTGGAGGGATCCACCATATATGTTACGCTCTTTCCATGCAATGAATGTGCCAAAGCCATTATCCAGTGTGGTATCCGTGAAGTTGTTTACGACAGTGACAAATACGCTTCTACCCCGGGTGTGATCGCATCCAAAAAAATGCTGCGCGCCGCCGGTGTGACACTGCGCCATTATGAACACACGAACCGGGAAGTAAAATTGTCATTGTAAGAGTTGAAAAAAATAAATAAAAAAGACAGCTACGAACGCTGCCTTTTTAGGAGAAGGTATTTTTACTATGGGGTATAGCAAAAACTATATATAATGTATTGGGGGGTTTTTACAGTGATTATAGTACCATGGATCTACACAGAAGTGTGCACAAACTTCACAAAAGTTTGGTATCGTTTTTGTGCACTATGTATACAGGAAAAAGGCTCTGCCGGAAAATTTTTCCCAGCAGAGCCTTTTTCTGTCATTTTGACCATCCAGATCTTTTATGCTTCAAATAATGCTTCAAACTCTTCGCGTGTAATCTTTTCTTTCTCCAGAAGAAGTGCTGCACAGCGGTCAAGCACATCCCGATGCTCGGCAATGATTGTTTTTGCCTTCTCATAAGACTCATCAATGATACGCTTTACTTCCACATCAATGGCAGAGGCAATTCCCTCACTGTAGCTGTGTGCATGTGCCAGATCACGTCCGATAAATACTTCATCGTCATCATCTTTGTAGCAGATCAGGCCGATATTTTCGGACATACCATACCGTGTCACCATATCCCGCGCCATCTTGGTGGCCTGCTTGATATCCTGGGAGGCACCTGTGGTAATATCATCAAATACCAGTTCCTCTGCAACACGTCCTCCGAGATCTACCACGATCTCCTGCAGCATACGTCCCCTGGAGTTAAACATCTCATCCTTCTCCGGAAGCGGCATGGTATAACCCGCAGCCCCGGCACCGGTTGGGATAATGGATACCGTATGCACCGGTCCCACATCCGGCAGAAGATGAAACAGAAGGGCATGTCCGGATTCATGATATGCTGTAATTTTCTTTTCTTTTTCGGAAATCACGCGGCTGTGTTTCTCCGCACCGATTCCCACTTTGATGAATGCTTTCTGGATATCTGCCTGCTGAATATATGCCCGGCTTTCTTTTGCTGCAAGAATGGCAGCCTCATTCAGCAGATTCTCCAGATCTGCTCCTGTAAATCCCGCAGTCGTCTGTGCGATCTGTTTTAAATCAACGTCATCTCCCAGCGGCTTGTTCTTTGCATGAACCTGAAGAATTTCTTCACGGCCTGCCACATCCGGTCTTCCGACTACAATCTTTCGGTCAAAACGTCCCGGACGCATGATCGCTGGATCAAGAATATCCACACGGTTGGTTGCTGCCATCACGATAATTCCCTGATTAACACCAAATCCATCCATCTCAACAAGCATCTGGTTTAAGGTCTGTTCGCGCTCATCATGACCGCCTCCCATACCTGTACCACGGCGTCTGGCCACAGCATCAATCTCATCGATAAATACGATACACGGTGCATTTTTCTTGGCATCCTCAAACAGATCACGGACACGCGAAGCTCCGACACCGACAAACATTTCTACGAAATCGGAACCGGAAATACTAAAGAACGGTACTCCGGCCTCGCCTGCAACGGCTTTTGCCAGAAGTGTCTTACCGGTTCCCGGAGATCCGACTAAGAGCACACCTTTCGGAATACGTGCACCAAGGTTTGTATACTTCTTTGGTACACGCAGAAAGTCCACCAGTTCCTCAAGTTCTTCTTTTTCTTCTTTCAGACCGGCGACATTCTCAAATGTCATATGGTTATCTTCCTCGGTGGAAAGCTTTGCACGGCTTTTTCCAAAATTCATCATTTTACCGCCGCTGTTGTTTGCTGCCGCATTGTTGCTCATAATCATAAACAGAATGAAGATAGCACCAAAAATAAGAAGATATGGCAGAAGTGTCATAATCCAGCTCTCTGACGGCACATCATCCACAACAAACTGGGTAAAATCCTTTTCTTTTAATTCTTTCTGGATCTCGTTCACATCTGAGGTATACATCCGTTCCGTAGAACCATCTTTCAGTTTGATATTCAGATAACCGGTCGGTACTTCACGGTTCTGCTCTACCCTGATACTGACAACCTTTTCCTCACGGATGGCTTTCCAGAGATTATTCTGTGTGAAATCACTGGTTGTACTGTTGTTGGTAAATGTATACCATAAAATAATCACAAGCAGGATCAGCATCGCATAGACACCAAATCCTCCAAATCGGGGTCTGTTCTTTGTATTCAATGTACTACTCTCCTTTTTTTAATCCGCATCTTCCACGAATCCGATATACGGAAGATTACGGTATCTCTGATCGTAATCAAGACCAAATCCGACTACGAACTTATCCGGTATCACAAATCCGGTATAATCCACCTGCAGGTTTTCTACCACCCGGCGATCCGGTTTATCCAGCAGCGTACAGATCGTAAGAGTTTTTGGATTACGACTCTCAAACAGCTGCATCAGCCGGCTTAATGTATTTCCGGAATCCACAATATCTTCCACAACGATCACGTTCTCTCCTTCAATCGACTGTTCCAGATCCTTCTTGATATTTACGACACCGGAAGAATGGGTCTGTGCTCCATAACTGGATGCTGATATAAAATCGATCGTCATTGGCAGCGCAATCCGCTTTGCAAGTTCTGTTGTGAAAAAGATAGATCCTTTCAGGATACAGACCAGATAAACCGACTCGCCTTTGAAACGTTCCGTGATCTGTGCACCGATCTCTGCAATCCGCTGATTTAACTGTTCCTCGGTCAGATATACCGATATCTCATGTTTCTTACTGTAATCCATCCTCTTATCCTCCTTCAATGGCTGCTATTACTGGCAGTGATCTCCAGCACCCATCGGGTTGCATCGGAAATCCCTGTGCCATATGCCATACGCCCTCCGACAATCCAGAAGATTTCATCCTCCCCGGCCAGAAGCAGCTGCTCATCTCTATGCGATGCCGGAATCTTTTCATTGACGAAATAATCCTCCAGCTTCTTGTGATGTCCTGCCGCATCCAGCACAAAATAGTCTCCTTTTCGGCGGTTACGTATAGCTAAACTATCTTTTATCTTATCATAATCAAACCATTTCGTATACATTTTTCGTGGAATTTTATCGGTATTCCCATCATACAGAAACTTTTTAAACGAAAATTTCCATTCACCGGCCAGCAGATTTTCCGGCAGCCGGTCCGTATCTATCGGCAGACAGATCTTTTCCGTTTCCTTTCTTTTTCCCATGATTTCGATCACATTGTAAACTCTTGTGGCGGTCAGCCCATAGGGCAGTTTTACATATCTTCCGGTCTGTTTTTCCAGAAGGTCCGCCACTGCCTGCAAATGTGCCGCCGTAATATCTTTGCATGCCCCGGCAGCTTTCCAGACAGCTTTGCGGATCAGCCGCATCCGGACAGCCTGCGAAAGCTCTGCCAGCCCGTCCGTATCCAGTTTCACATTTTTCCTCTCCCCGGAAATAAATTTTTTCTCCAGGGAAACCGTCTCTTCTTCCAGATAATCTCTTACCTGCTGCAGCTGTTCCATCGCCGTCTGCATATGCTGTACCGCCTGCGGATTCATCTGTATCAGTTCCGGAAGCACCCTCTTTCGCATCCGGTTTCTGCTGTAGGACTCGTTGGCATTGGTACTGTCCGTACAATATCCCTGCCCCCGCTCCTCCAGAAATTGTTCGATCTGTTCCCTGCTGCACTGCAAAAAGGGACGGATATAGATTTCCCCATTTGTTCCTGTCCGCTGTGGACGCATCCCGCACAGTCCATCCAGTCCGCTTCCCCGGATCAGCTGAAACAACATGGTCTCCGCATTGTCTTCCATATGATGCGCCAGTGCGATCCGGACGTTTCTGTCCTGCCCGGCTGCATCCGCAAACACCTGATATCGCAGAATTCGTGCCGCCTCTTCTTCTCCCAGATGATGTATTTTGGCATAACGTGGAACATCAACATTCCGGATATGACAGACAATCCCCCGTTGTTTACAGAGCTGTTCCACAAACACCGCATCATTTTTACTCTCTTCTCCACGAATTCCATGCTCCACGTGGATAACCTCAAGTGAAAAATTCATTTTCGTGGAAAGTTCATACAGAATCAGGCACAGACAGACCGAGTCCGCACCGCCGGACACTCCAACGAGTACCCTGCCTCCCTCCGGCACCATATTCCACTTTCTCATAAATTTTTCTACCTGTACGATCATTATTTCTCCCAGATTCCGCTTACCACTATTGTCATATCATCCGGTGCATGTCCTCCTGTAAAAAGCATCACATGTTCCATCAGCTTTTCAGCAAAAGTACCTGCGTTCTCTGTTTTTATCTCTTTTATCATTTCCGCGAGCTTTTCTTCCGGATTTTTCACATGTAGATATTCTAACACACCATCCGTAACCATGACAAGGAAATCCCCATGTGTGAGCTTTCTGTGGATGACATCCCCGGTACAGGACGCATCGACTCCCGCCGGAAGTGTGGACGCCCGCAGGCACTCCACCCGGTCTTTATGTTTCAGAAAAGATGCTGCTGCACCGATTTTGGTAATCGTCATCTGCCCACTGTACAGATCCAGATCCATGAAATCCAGTGTAGAGTAAGACTCACGATCTCCCTGCAGAACCATTGCCGAATTCATCATGCGGATAGCTGTCTCCTGAGGAAATCCTGCTTCCATAAATTTCTGCATCAGCTCTACCACCATATCGCTTTCCCGGAATGCAGACGGTCCGCTTCCCATACCATCGGAGACACATACATGATAATGCCCATTTTCCATCGAAAACAGAGAAAAGTTATCTCCACTGACACTCGATCCCTCTTCTTTTTCCGAAGCAACCCCGGATAATGCATAAAAGCAGGTATCTTCATACGCTGTAATCATAACCGGTTCCTGTGTCAGTATGGATCTGGTATCCTCTTTCAGCCGGACCGCCATGCCTGAAGCACGCTCGAGCGCTTTTCGATAATTTTTAACAGGAATTCCGCCTCCCCACTTACTTGCCACCAAAGCGGTCACCATGCGCCGCTTTTCTTTGTCCTCATAAACATGTATCTGTTTTACATCCAGTCCCCGTTCCCTTGTCTCAAACGCAATTTTTGCCAGCAGAACACGCTCTGTCCGGTCCATACACCGGATTCCCTGATCCCAGTCCTGCAAAGCATCCGCCATCGCATCCAGCTGATCCGCGATTACCTTGCGGTTCTCCTGCAGGCGGTGATACCATGCCTCATTGAGTTCCATACGGGAAAAAGCCCAGATTGCCTCTTCCACCATCCCGGAATAACGCGGACACTCTTCCATAAAATTCTGACTTAAAATTTCTTCTTTGGTACTGTGTTGTGCAACTGCCTGCAGCATCCGGCGGATTTTTATCCAGAAATCCGGTTTCTGCTGCTCTAAACACACAACACATCCCTCGCAGTCCGCACACAGCTTTCCGGTAATCTCCTGGGCAAGAATATCCAGATGGTCCTGCTGTTTTGGCTTTTGCCTGCCGTCCATCGCGGCAAATGCCACGGAAAGCTCGTCAACTGCCTCTGCAAATGCATGAATCCGCCCCTGAGGGTCCATTCCAACCATCGTTTCCACGCCTTCCTCTTCCACCCGGTTCTTATGTCTCTCCCGGAAAATCTGACTGCCCATTCCGATTCCATAATGGAACAATACTGCCAGTGCAAACACGATCACACCTTCGCTGATGCCAAGGATCAATGCCTTTTTCTCCATATTCAGAATCAGAAGTCCCGATGTATTCATCGCGATCGTTGTAATTCCCGCAATCATTCCTGCCGTCCATCCGCTGCAGCGCCTGTTTGCCCATATATAAAATCGGATTGCGATTCCCAGTACAAAAAGAATAAACAGATATTTTACAATCGCAGCCACCGGCATGCACCAGCCCATTCCCACAACCAGTCCTATGTATAGCAGAAAATTTCTCTTTTTATCCAGACAGCATGCCGTGTAAAATGCCGGCACCACCGGATAATATCCCATGATACATAACATACTTGCCGCCAGCCCGAATACTGCATAGATCATTTTTCCGATCAGCGATCCTATCCCCATTGTTTTCCATTGTCCTGTACGCATGATACACCTCCAAAAAATTGTTTTCGAGGGACAAGTATACACAGACAATGACGCATATTCTGTCAGATTTTCTGTGGTTTTCAAAAAAGTTTTCGCTCAAATCTTCCATCAATGCATTAAAGAAAAAGAAGAACCTGTTCAGACAGATTCTTCTTTTCTACTTCTTTTCCTTGAAGATGATTTCATTCTTATAAGTCAGTCCAAGCTTGCTTTTTGCCACATCTTCAATATATTGTGAGGATTTCATATACGTCTCAAGATCATCTATCTCCGTAGATCTCTCGGTTTCTTCCTCATACTGCTGTTGTAATTCTTTTTCTTTTGCCGCATATTCCGCATCTTTTGAACGTATCCTGCAGATCTGAACCGTCATGACAACCAAAAATGCAAGCACAATGATCATGATTCCTGCAGTACCGCTTCCACGGCGACGCTTTTTAGTTTTTCTCATGTTCTTTCTCCGATTCTTCAGGCTTCTTTCTTTTACGAAGCTTATTTAACTTTATTGTAGTCATTTCCCGGAACTTTTTCAACCTCTTTTTCAGATAATGAATCTTTTCCGTCAGATACCGCATAACAAACCGACTGCAGAAACTGTAATAAATCCACGCTCCCAGAAGGCTTCCCAGGAGTACATAGCCCCGGATTTTTCCATTATTTACCTGACAGAGATGCAGAAAAAAACAAAGCGAAATGACCAGCCAGTATACCAGATCCTCTAAGGAAATCATAAAGATCCCATGCGGAAAAATTCTACGAACTACACGGATTCCGTCATATGCCGCAAATGCTATCATCCCAAACAGAAAAAAATGTACAAAAATCCTGCCCTCTTCCACTTAACCGAACCACTTTCCAAAGACACCCCGGCCAGGTGTTCCGGAATATTGAAGCATATCCACGGTTCCATCAATTTCCACTTCTTTTTTCTGCAGGTCCAGCCGGTTTACGTGAAGTTCTTTTCCCTTAATCGTCAACCGTCCGAGTTCTGTGTCAAGGATAATCTCATTTGCATCAAAATTTACAACATCCGTTACACCGGTAAAACTTCCGCTTTTCCGGTTCTGCAGGATCAGCTTATGCTGCCCTGTGCTGTTTGACTGTCCTCTTTCTTCCATACAAGCGCCCTCCTGTTAAAGAGTATGCGCCACACTTCTAGGATATGTATTCAAACAGATCTTTCGCCTGTTCTTTTTTGGTCGTATCCTGAATATCCGTAACACGCACTTTTACGGATTTCTGTCCAAACAGAATTTCTATTTCGTCTCCGACTTTTACATTGGTGGATGCCTTGGCAGGTTTTCCGTTTACCATAACACGTCCTGCATCACAGGCTTCATTGGCGACCGTTCTTCGCTTGATCAGGCGTGATACTTTTAAAAATTTATCTAATCTCATATTATTTCTCCTTATAACAGAAAAGAGAGCGTCCAATGACGCTCTCCCACATATTCCACCAGAATTAGTTCAGGGAATCCTTTAAAGCCTTACCTGCTTTAAACTTCGGTGCCTTAGAAGCTGGGATTGTGATTTCCTGCTTTGTCTGTGGGTTTCTTCCAACTCTTGCTGCTCTCTCAGAAACCTCGAAAGTACCAAATCCAACTAACTGGATCTTCTCACCCTTCTTCAGCTCCTCAGCAACAACATCTGTGAATGCCTTAACTGCTGCTTCAGCGTCTTTCTTTGAAATCTCTGCCTTCTCAGCTACTGCTGCAACTAACTCTGCTTTGTTCATGTTAAAATTCCTCCTATGGATTCCTATATTATATAATTCGAGTTCCTTCTCTCAAATTACTTACAAATCTATTTATACTTGTTTTCCATCCTTTTGTCAAGGAAAAATGCGATATTTTCGGGCTTTTGGGCACTTAAAAACAACCAAAATTCTGTCCGAAAAACCGTCATTTTGACACAAGCGAACTGGAGGATGTCATACTGGAAATCAGATCCTTGAGTGTATCAAGCTCTTCCTGCCGGTTCTTGTACTCGCTCTGACTGCTGCTTTCTGAACTGCTCTGACTGCTCCCCTGTGAGCTGCTCTGGCTGCTGCTTTCTGAGCTGCTCTGGCTGCTGCCTGTTTCACTGGAATCTTCATCCGCGAGATTGATAACAATTGTCGATTTCTCCGAGTTGACATATAAGTTCCGCTTCCAGGTATCATAATCCGAAGAATATACCGTAATTGTATGGCTTCCATAGGTTAATTTCACCGGCTTCTCATAGTCCGTTTCTTTTCCGTCAATTGACAGCACCGCATCTTTTGCATCGATGACAAACTGCACCTTTCCGTAAGACGGTCCTTCGCCTTTTAAGGTGTCAAGATCCACATTTGTAGTCTCGCCACGCGTAATCGTCACTTCCGTACTGCCGCCCCATCCGTCATTGGCTACGCGAAGTTCATAGGTTCCTTCCGGCACCTGAATCTCCATATCCGGTGTAATTTCCGCAAAAATCTTTGTGCCCAGCTGCAAAAAACTTTCTTCAAACAGTTTGGTGTTGGACAGTGCAAGCGTTCCCTGTGCGGTTGTCACACGCACCGCAAGAATGTTTTTATCCCTGCCGACAACGCTTAACGTATCCCCATCCGACAAATCTGTCATCTGGATTCTTTTATCTCCGGAAAACACAATCGTGTCATCCGTATAGCGATATTTTCCATCTCCGATCTTTAGCATGTCCAGATCCGGATTTACCGAAAACCGGGTGATATTGTCGTATACCCATGCCTGATCCGAAATCCGGGCTTCCGTGAGGATTCCTTCGCTGTCTACATCCCCGATGGTCACAAGCAGACCGGGTTCAAAACTTGTCACAGGTGTCCGGTTTCCGTATTTGTCATAAAAACGGGTGCCTGTTCCGTAATAATACCGGTATTCCATTCCATCCGCATACCGGTACAGCTGGAGACTTTCCTGAATCTGATCGACTGCGGTCAGCAGAAACTCTTCGGACTTTTCCGTTTCCGTGGAATTCTCCTGTGTTTCCTGTGTATTCCGGTCTGCGATGGAATGATGAAAATAGGTAACTCCGTCATCTGTCGTCTTCTCCTGCTGTCCACATGCCACAAGCAGACACAGCAAAAAAAGCAGACTCAAATATGTAATTGTTTTTTTAATTCTGTCTCTTCTCATATCCTTAGTATAGCTCATTCTTCACAGAAAAGAAAACAAATTTTCCAGAAAATGTTCCCTTGCCGGCTCCGCTGCAATCAGCCGGTTTAATTTTTCAATATCTCTGCCGGATACCCATGCTTTATGTGAGTTACTGTAGTGATTGGATACTTTCCAGAATTTCTCTGGAAACAGAAGCAGCACATGCAGCAGCTGTTTTTCTTCCTTGCACAATTTTCTCTGCTTTTCATAGGCTTCCAGAATATGTTTTCCCATGTCCGTACTCCAACTGTTTTTTTCCAGAATCTTACGCAGATAGTTTGCCAGATCCACCATCTGTTCTCCGTAAAACAGATTTTCATAATTTACGAGCCGAACCCCCTGTGCTGTACAAAGCATATTATGCTGGTTACAATCCCCGTGACAAAACCCCCTGGTTCCCCCCTGGTCTTTTCGCTCCTGCAGCATCCCGACCGCTTCTTTCGCCTGTGCGATATAATGCGTATACTGTTCCCAGAATGACCGCTCAAACTCGTTTCGGGTTTTTCTTGACTGCACAAAATTTTTTACCAGGATCAGTTCCCGGTAATGCCGGTAATAGAGCACTGCCGGTTCATTCTTTGTATTTTTCATAAAATCCGGAATTTCCGTAACACAGGATGAAACACAGCAATGAAACCCTGCCAGCGCCTGGGCACCGGCAGCTACATCTTTCTCCCGACCTGTCTGGCATTCATTTCCCTCTACCAGATCTTTCAGCCAGAAACGCATGCCACTTTCATCCGTTACCACACACTGCCCGTCTTTTGTCAGACTGACCTGTTCCACCGGATATCCCTTTTCCTGCATGCTGCATAATATTTCGCGCACAAATTTTGCGCGTTCTGCAGATCCCCGAAACGGTGCAAGCACTTTTTTCCCCTGATCCGTCTCACAGCAAAACACACCTCTGCCTTTCGTGATCTGTTTTATTTCTATGTCATATTGCTCCAACATTGCTTCCGGCTGATAATACAAAATGAAACCCCTCCCACATGACTTGAATCTATTTTCATCATATGGAAAGGGTGTCTTATTTATTCCTGTTTTGTCTGTTGCAATTGCAAAGCAAGTGCAAGCAGCGTCTCTTTATTATTCAGTTGCGGTTCATCAAGAACCTGTTCATACAGCGCTTGCAACACTTCTCCCATTTCTTTGCCCGTTTTCATTCCCTGTACAATCAGATCCCTGCCGTTTATGGCAAGATCCTTTTTCTGCACACACTGGTGTTCTTTTAATATCTCACGATAAGTTTCTTCGTAGGCATCAATATAGGAAAGCTTTTTCTGCCGCTCATACATGCTCTGCGCCAGTGTATCTGCACGCTTTACCGCAAACAGAGCCTCCATATTTTCCACTCCGATCCTGCTGATCGCACGGCGCACATTGCGCGGTGTCACGGCCGGACGGTCATCATGATAGCGCACGAGCAGGCATACGCGTTTTATTGTTTCGTTGTCAAACTTCAACCGCCGCATAATAACCCGTGCCATTTCCGCACCTTCTGCCGGATGTCCTTTAAAATGATTCTGCCCTTTTTCATCTGTCGTTACACACACCGGTTTGGCCACATCATGAAGCAGCATGGTCAGGCGCAGAATCCGATCCTGTTGGACTTCCTGCATGGCATGAATGGTATGTTCCCCCACACTGTAACAATGATGTTTCGTAATCTGCGGGGTTTCCATCATCCTGTCAAACTCCGGGAGAAATACTCTGGAAAGTCCCAGCTCATATACCGTACGCATCTCCTCCGGATGTGCAGAGGTGAGCAATTTCACCATTTCGGTCTGGATTCTCTCCGCACTGACTTTCTGTAAATTGTCTGCCAGATCTGCCACAGCCTGTCTGGTTTTCCCCTCAATGGAAAATCCAAGCTGTGCGGCAAAACGCACGGCGCGCAGCATACGCAGCGCATCCTCTCCAAACCGGTCATGCGGTATCCCCACACAACGGATCACGTGCCGTTTGAGATCCTCAATCCCGTCAAATGCATCCACCAGTCCTGCGGTATCATTATATGCCATGGCATTGATCGTAAAATCCCGGCGTTTTAAATCCTCTACCAGATTTCCCGTAAAAGTCACAGTTTTCGGATGTCTGGCATCTTCATACTCCCCGTCAATCCGGTAGGTGGTCACTTCATACCCTGTATGATCGAGCATAACTGTAACGGTTCCATGGGCAATGCCCGTATCAATCGTATGGGAAAACAGGGATTTGACCACCTGTGGTCTGGCCGAAGTTGTGATATCCCAATCCTGCGGACAGCGCCCCAAAAGGGTATCCCTGACGCATCCCCCTACAGCATAGGCATCATACCCCTCCTGCTGGAGTCTGTGTATTATTTGCTTTACGTGTTCTGGTAATTGAATTTTCATAAAAATGCGTAATGTCCTTTTTCTCCTGTTTTGACTTTGTATAAAATCTCATCCGCACTGCGGATCAGCTCGTTGATATCTTCCTCTTTTCTTACATCTCCGGCGCTTGCAATTCCGATGGAACAGGTAATCCTTGATTTTTCCGTTGTCGTAATTGCATGTCCGAGATATTTTTCAATCTGTTGCTGAAATCCCTGCGTGGCATTGATCTTCTCGTAAATTCCTTTTGCAATATTTTCCAAAATCTCATGATCATCCGTATTTAAAATCATGATAAATTCATCTCCGCCATATCGCGCAACAAAGCCTCTGCCTTTGGATGCCTTCTGGAAAATCTTTGCCATTTCCTTTAAAATCAGATCCCCGACGTCATGTCCAAATGTATCATTGTAGTGTTTAAAGTTGTCCAGATCGATAAACATCAGCCCAACATGATGTACTTCTTTTGACATACTGTAACACTCAATCATCTTCTGGATTTCCTCATACATACCGGCACGGTTATAGATTCCGGTAAGCAGATCGGTGACAGCTGCTTCCTGCAGCTTCCGGTTCATCATATAAATTTTGTCATTGGCTTCCATCCGGTTGATCGAATATTCCATCTCTCGAAAGAGCAGGGAATAAATTCTCAGATCATCCTCATTGAGCATATAGCGCTCGATGGACCCATGCCAGTTATCTTTCATACTGACATACGTAATCAAAAGACTGGTCAGCTTTCCGTTTTTCATAAACGGTACTGCCACAAAGGAACATACATCATCCACACCAAAATATCCGATGGTATCCTGATGTTCCAAAAAACTGTCACTGATTTTTGACACGGCAAACCCCTGTGGATATTCCAGCATGGTGTTTCCGATTCCTTCGATCACTTCCTGTGTCATTTCACACTTGGTGTCGTTATAAAGTACATGTGCCCCATCCTCATGGTAACAGATGTACAACGCACAATCCAGACTGAAATGATTCATGAATGTATTAAAGGCATTCTGTACCATTGCCTCTACATTGCTTCCGCTCACATCAATCAGCTTCTGCCATGTGGAAATAAACTCCATCTGTCTGCGGGAGGTTGCATAATCCTGGAAAAGTCCTTCCTGTTTAATCAGCAATTCGATATCTTCTTCCTGCACCGCACACGTTTCCGGATGCTCTCCCAGATCGATCTCCTGCAACAGATTCATTGGAAGCAGCCGTGCCGCCTGCGCATTGATCTCCTCATGCTGCAAAAGAGTCGCGCGTTCTATCTGGCAGCGCTCACTGCGTCCCATTTCTTCAAAAAGAGTCATTCTCTCCTTCCGGAACAACCGGTAACTAAAAAACTGGTTTCCTTCTGCCTGCAGCAAAAAACGCTCCGCCTGTTCAAAACCGGCCAGTGCATCTTCCTGTCTGCCGTCCATACGATTGAGCATCGCTGTGGAAAACATATATAAGAACATGTCGTCATCACACTTTGCATAATCATGAATGATTTCTTCGTTCTCATTATCTTTTTCTTTTTCAATGATATAATTTAAAAACTGTCTGCAGTTCAATAAATACCGCTCACAGTTGAAGCGATCCTGCTGCATAATGCTCACAAGTGCCAGCAAACCGTATAATTTTGACAGATTACATACACGCAGGCTGTTCAGATGTAATTTTTCAATCACCTTCATAGCCATCAGCAGATCATGTTCTGCCCTCGCATATTTCTCCTGCATGATATAGTTCAGCGCGCGGTTATAAAATACTTCCGCGATATCCTCTGGAAGACGCAGATGATAAAATACCTCAATCGCGCGGTTATAATAATTCTCCGCCAGCTGGTTCTTTCCCATGGCACTCAGATTATAGCCGATTCCGGAAAAAATTCTGCCCTCATAAATATCATCTCTGGACTTCATGAACTGATATGTACGCACAGAATACAGCATCGCGATCTCATTCATGCCATTGGTCGCTGCAAGCATGATATTTTTCTGATATGCATCGTATACCAGCTGTTCATTTCCGATTTCTTTTGCCAGCGCGACACCCTTACTAAAATACAAAAGAGACGCCTCAGAGCGGTACGCCCTTGCAACCATCTCCGGCCGGTTATCATACGCATAAATATAAATATGTGCCAGATGGTTCCGATAATTGTTCTGCATCAGTTTTTCAATCAATCCCTCATCAATCGGGATATCCTGAACACAGAAGAAGATATTATACCAGCCGGACATCCGCGCCATAACCGATAAAAGTTCTGCTTTAAATATCTGTTTTTCGTCCCCGCTTTTTTCGGCTTCTTCCTTTGCATACTGCGCATACATCTCAGCCTGCTGCAGTTTTCCCTGATACATCAGACAGGTTCCCTTTAAAAAAGCACACTCACTGCGGTAAAACAAATCTTTCCGGACCGATGGCAGGCGCATGGCAGAATCCACCATCTCCAGTGCTTTTGAAAGTTCTGCCCGCATAATAGCTGTGCGCGTATACAAAAGATAAAAATTCCGAAGCGTTACCTCCTCAATAAAAATATCCTCAAATTTAAGCTTGTACTCCAGTTTCTGCAAGTAAAATTTTGCCTGATCACAATCCAGAAAACTGAGAATCGTTTCTACTTTTCTGAGCATATGTGCATAGTTTTTATCCTCTGCAATATCCTCTGCCTTCTCCCGGTCTCTGTGCTTTCCAGAACTTCCGATGTGATAGATCTGGCTGCTGTCTTCAAGTTTTTCGACAATCGCATCCCACACATCGTTTGCCGTATCCAGCCGTGGCTGCATCTCGTTTACACCCAGCACAATTCCGATTTTAGAAGAAGGATCTGTCACAAGCCGGTAAATAAGTTCCATCGAACTGCGTCCCACCAGCTGAAACCGGTTGATCACAATCAGAATTGGACGATATTCTGTCAGTTTCTTTAACATGGCAACGATTGCATCTGTCATGCGCCGCTGCTCATACTCTACTTCGTTTAACAGTACCCCTTCTTCTCTTTTGCAGACACCGTCTTCGTAGTACCCAAGAAATAACGAACGGTGCAGTTCATAGGTTTTGCATTCCCGTAAAAAAGAATCAAAATCCCCCTTTACAAATTGCCGGAACATATCGCAGATAATATCTAAAAAAGGTTCATATGCTCCGGATAACTTTTCATATCGCAATTCACAACAGGCAAAAAAAACGTTATCGTCTTCCTGATAACGTTTTTTATTCTCCAGCCCGGACACAGAAAAGTCATTGTTATAGCTTGCCATAACAATGTTCTTTTCTGCGTTTCCGATTCTGTGATATACCTGTTCTATAACACCATTAAAATACTTTTCAATCATGGCTCCAACCCCCTCTTTGAAATCCATAATCCCGGCTGATTTTTAATATGCCTTGCCCCAATATACCAGCTTATGTGCCGGTTTTCCACAGCATACACAAACATCTGAAATCTGTTCCTGATCATTAAACGGCATACAGCGTGAGGTTACTGCCAGATCTTCTTTGATTTTGTCCTCACATGCCTGATCTCCGCACCACATACCACGGATGAATCCCGGCTTATTTTCTGCAATATCCTTAAATTCTTCGTAATTATGTGCATCCCAGATATGTGCATCACGATGTGCCTTTGCACGCGCAAACATATCTTTCTGAACGGTCTCTAACAGTTCCGGAATCTTTGTCTCGATCTCATCCAGGGAAACCTCAATTTTCTCTCTGGTATCTCTGCGGACAACGACACACTTATTCGCTGCAATATCCTTTGGTCCGAGCTCCACACGAAGCGGAATTCCACGCATCTCCTGCTCAGAGAATTTCCATCCCGGACTCTTATCGGAATCGTCCAGTTTTGCACGGCAGACTTTTCCCAGACGCTCACGCACTTCGTTTGCCTTATCCAATACACCATCCTTCTGCATCTGGATAGGGATAACCATTACCTGTGTCGGTGCTACCTTAGGTGGCAGAACCAGTCCATCATTGTCGCCGTGAACCATGATGATGGCTCCGATCAGACGTGTTGTCATTCCCCACGAAGTCTGGTGTACATACTGTAATTTATTCTGTTTATCGGTATACTGGATACCAAATGCCTTTGCAAATCCATCTCCGAAGTTGTGACTGGTTCCGGACTGCAGGGCTTTTCCATCATGCATCAGTGCCTCGATGGTATAGGTGTCTTCCGCACCGGCAAATTTTTCTTTTTCTGTCTTCTGTCCGCGGACAACCGGCATGGCAAGGAACTCTTCACAGAAATCTGCATACAGATTCAGCATCTGGATGGTACGTGCCTGTGCCTCCTCTGCGGTTGCATGCGCTGTATGCCCCTCCTGCCACAGGAATTCTCTGGAACGCAGAAACGGACGGGTTTCCTTTTCCCAGCGTACTACAGAACACCACTGGTTGTACACCTTTGGCAGATCACGGTAAGACTGGATCAGATTTTTATAAAAATCGCAGAACAGTGTCTCAGAAGTAGGTCTGACGCACAGACGCTCCGGTAGCTGATTGAGTCCGCCGTAAGTCACCCATGCGACTTCCGGTGCAAATCCTTCCACATGATCCTTCTCTTTTTCCAGAAGGCTCTCCGGAATAAACATCGGCATATATACATTCTCTACGCCTGTTTCTTTGAATCTGCGGTCTAATTCATGCTGTATATTTTCCCAGATAGCATACCCATCGGGCTTGATGATCATGCAGCCCTTTACTGCAGAATAATCAATCAGCTCTGCTTTCTTTACGACGTCGGTATACCATTGTGCAAAATCTTCCTCCATGGAAGTAATGGCTTCAACAAGTTTCTTCTCTTTCGCCATGTCTTTCTCCTTTTCTGCGACCACTGTGCGGTCATTTTTTACGTTATACTCGTGTAAGAGTTTTCCTTTTCTGCCCACAAAACGCGCAGAAAAGCCCGAATATATAATATGACGAACACAGCCGATTGTCAAGGTTGAGCAGAGCATCCCACCTATTCTAAAATGCGATTCCGAAATTTCTCGGTTTTATATCATACGTCATCGTTTTTCCGCTGACCGGATGTATAAAATCGATATGATAACTGCACAATTCCGGCATACCGCCTGCAGCATTCCCATACTTATGATCCCCGCAGATGGGCGTTCCGAGATGTGCCAGCTGCACACGGATCTGATGATGTCGTCCGGTATGCAGCGTGATATCCAGCAACGCTGTTTTTTCTTCTTCCTTTATGACACGGTAATCCAGTAAGGCTTCCTGCACCCCGTTTTTACTGTTTACATTCTTCTGCTCCTTCCGTGGCTGCTCCACCACACAGGATTTATTCTCTTTCCGGTCAAACTGCATCCAGTCCCGCAGCGTTCCCTCTGTGGCATGACCGGTAGCTTCCGCAAAAGTTTTTCCTTCCGTAAGCTGTACTCTGGCATAATATTTTTTCCCGAAGGAATGGTCTTTCATCTGTGCCGACAATTTTGCTGCCGCCTGTTTTGTTTTTGCAAACACCATCACGCCTTCCACCGGCTGGTCCAGCCGATGGACTACACCGATAAACGGCTGTCCGGTTCCTTCCTGTGCTATGTGATTCGAAAGTATGCTGACCATGTCTTTTTGTCCCAGTTTTTTTGTCTGCGTTGCAATGCCTGCCGGTTTATAACAGACGATCAGCTGTGCATCTTCGTATAAAATTTCCGGTTGTGTCATGATTTGTTTTTCCTTATGTTTTCTTTATCTTTATGTCCCGCCCATCTATACTGTTGGGACATATACATTTTTTCCTTGCTTCTATGTCCCTCCTGTTCATACAATCAGGATTTATAACCGGGAATAATGATTTCCCGTGCATGTTCCACCTGCTCTTTGGTCGGCGGCTCCACATCTTCCAGTGCATAAGGAATCCCAAGTTCTTTCCATTTAAATACCCCCAGCGTGTGATATGGCAAAATTTCCACACGTTCCACGGTTTTTAACGTATCAATAAATGCACGGAGCCTGTGTAACTGCCCATCATCATCGGTAATACCCGGCACAAGCACGTGTCGGATCCACATCGCTTTACCGTGATCCGACAGACAGGTTGCCATATCCAGAATATTTTTATTCGTCTGGCCTGTCAGTTGTTTATGCTCGTCCTCATCAATTTCCTTTATGTCGAGCATAAACAGATCCGTCACTTCCATCAGTTTTTCAAACTTAGAATAGAATAGTTCCTCACGGGTAAACGGATTGCCCGATGTATCCAGACAGGTATTGACGCCTTTTTCTTTGGCAAGCGTAAACAATTCTGTAACAAAATCAATCTGCAACAGTGCTTCTCCGCCGCTTACGGTAATACCGCCCTTTTTGCCCCAGTATCTTTTATACCGCAGCGCCTGTTGTAAAATTTCTTCTGCGCTTTTCATTTCCCCTTCGGTTTTTGCCCATGTATCGGGATTATGACAGTATTTGCAGCGCATATTGCAGCCCTTTAAAAAAATCAGATAGCGCACGCCCGGTCCGTCTGCGGAACCGAATGTCTCTATAGAATGGATATTTCCTAACATAATTTTTACCTCATTTCTTCGACTGGATTTTATGTTACACGCATTTCTATCTATGTCTGGGTGTTTCTTAAAATCTATATGTTTTTTATGATAGCATGGTTTTGGATATTGTGCCATTAGTTTAAGCTGTTTTTAATACATCAACTATAAATGAGCAAATACGCAAAAATATAAAGAGGCAACAGGTAAAAACCTGTCACCTCTTTAAATTGGACATATCCAAAGCTTTGCTGCTCTCCGATTTATTTTACATATGATCGTGGCAGGTACGTGCGATAACATCCATCTGCTGCTCTTTGGTCAGATCAATGAACTTCACAGCGTAACCGGATACACGGATGGTGAAGTTTGCGTACTCTTCTTTCTCCGGATGCTCCATAGCGTCGATAAGCTTCTCCTTGCCAAACACGTTAACATTGAGGTGATGCGCACCCTGGTCAAAATATCCGTCCATAACGTTTACAAGGTTCTCAATACGCTCGCCTTCTTCATTTCCAAGTGCACCAGGGTTGATGGTCTGGGTATTGGAAATTCCGTCAAGTGCCCACTCATACGGGATCTTTGTCAGAGAGTTCAGGGAAGCAAGAAGTCCGCTCTTCTCTGCGCCGTAGCTTGGGTTAGCTCCCGGTGAAAGTGGCTCGCCAGCCTTACGTCCGTCTGGCATTGCTCCTGTAGCTTTACCATATACAACGTTGGAAGTAATGGTAAGGATAGAAGTTGTAGGCTCAGAATCACGGTAAGTGTGATGCTTCTTTAACTTATCCATGAATGTCTGTAACAGCCATACTCCGATATCATCGGCACGGTCATCATCGTTACCGTATCTTGGGAAGTCTCCCTCGATCTCGAAGTCTTTTGCAATTCCGTTCTCGTCACGGATAACTTTAACCTTTGCGTACTTGATTGCAGAAAGAGAATCGATTACGTGTGAAAATCCTGCAATACCGGTTGCGAACGTTCTCTTCAGATCAGTATCCATCAGAGAAAGTTCTGCTGCTTCATAGTAATATTTGTCATGCATATACTGGATCAGGTTTAAGGTATTTACATAAATATCTACTAACCAGTCCATCATCTTATCGTACTTCTCCATGACTTCATCATAATCAAGGTACTCAGATGTAATTGGCTTGTAATCCGGTCCTACCTGCTGGCCGGTCTTCTCATCCACACCACCGTTGATTGCATACAGGAGACACTTTGCAAGGTTTGCACGGGCACCGAAGAACTGCATTTCCTTACCTGTCTGTGTAGCAGATACACAGCAGCAGATGGCATAATCATCGCCCCATACAGGCTTCATAGCGTCATCGTTCTCATACTGGATGGAACTTGTATCAATAGAGATACGTGCTGCATAATCCTTGAATGCTTCCGGAAGTCTGGAAGAATATAATACGGTAAGGTTTGGCTCCGGAGCCGGTCCCATGTTCTCTAAGGTGTGCAGGAAACGGAAGTCGGACTTTGTAACCATGGAACGTCCGTCTACGCCTGTACCTGCAACGTCAAGTGTTGCCCAGACAGGGTCACCTGAGAACAGCTGGTTGTAAGAAGGAATACGTGCGAATTTTACCATACGAAGCTTCATGGTAAAGTGGTCAACCAATTCCTGTACTTCCTGCTCTGTGATGATGCCTTTCTTTAAGTCTCTCTCGAAGTAGATATCAAGGAAGGTGGAAACACGACCAACGGACATTGCTGCACCGTTCTGTGTCTTGATTGCTGCAAGGTATCCGAAGTATAACCACTGTACGGCTTCCTTTGCGTTTGTTGCAGGTCTGGAAATATCGTATCCGTAGATCTCTGCAAGCTTCTTCATATCCTCTAAACACTTGATCTGCTCGGCGATCTCTTCTCTTAAACGGATCACATTGTCTGTCATCTCACCACAGCCACAGTTTGCCTTATCTTTCTTCTTCTCCTCGATGAGATGGTCAATACCGTATAAAGCAACACGGCGGTAATCACCAACAATACGTCCGCGTCCGTATGTATCCGGCAGACCTGTTAAGATCTTATTGTGACGTACTTTCATCATCTCCGGTGTGTAAGCATCGAATACGGCTGTGTTGTGTGTCTTGTGATACTTGGTAAAAATCTCCTTTAATTGGTCACTTACCTGATATCCGTATGTCTCACACGCCTGAACAGCCATCTTGATTCCACCGTAAGGCATGAATGCACGCTTTAACGGCTTGTCTGTCTGTAAACCTACAATTGTCTCTAAATCCTTTAAAGATTCATCAATATATCCCGGACCATAAGCTGTAATACCGGTTACAACCTCGGTCTCCATATCGAGGACTCCGCCCTTTGCGCGCTCTTGCTTCTGCAGTTTCTGCAGTGCTCCCCAAAGCTTATTGGTAGCCTCTGTAGGTTCTGCAAGGAAATCCTCGTTACCATCATATGGTGTGTAGTTATCCTGAATGAACTGACGGACATTAATCTCTTCTTTCCAAAGACGTCCTTCGAATCCATCCCACTCTTTCATTTCTAACATGGTGATCCTCCTTCTCTTATTGGTTAGTATTTTCTAATCATTGATAGATTACACTAACATTCATCATTTTGTCAATACCCACGCATGTCTTTATTTTCATACAATATATTTACCAAAAACCGGAAAATATAAATGAACGCAAAAAACCGCCTGGGTTTTTTATCTTTTGCCCAGACGGTACGGCTCATGCCTTTGTTATACTTCACGTGGTGCTCCACATTATCCGTCAGTCATATAACAAAGTCATTATAAGTCATATGATATTTTTTATCAAGTAGTACTTTTGTTCCATTTTATGAAATAACTACCATTCTTTCATACTGTTATAGTATCCGGTAATCGCACGGCTGTTTTTCCGCACCGCCTTTGCCTGTCTGTGAATTGTGGCAAACTTTTCACGCATCAGTTCTTTGTTGCGGGCTTCCTGTGCCTGAATCTTGACACTTTTGTCCGTTACCCGGCGAATGCACTGCTGCATGTCACGGATTTCCTTTGCATAATCTTCACGGTTCTGATCCAGTTCTTCTGCCACCTGTGCATAGAGTTTCTCAAAACCACTGTCCAGCTGGTTCAGCTGATCAATACACGCACTTTTTGCCTCCACAGTTTCATCAAACACATCAAACGGACATTCCGGATCCATCAGGGTATCTTTCTGCCGGTCATCCAACCGGATAATTTCATCCAGAACCTGTTCCTTTTTTTTCAGGCTCTGCAGCATAATTGCAATATATGTATCTGGCATACTGTCTCCTGCCGGCATTACGCTACCGGTTCCTTTGTCTTGATATTGTTTCCGTTTGCGGTCTTTGCCATAACTTCTTTCCATGTATCCCGCATGGTACGGAGATGCCTTAAAACTTCCTCAAGGATTTCCGGATCTTTCCGGATATTCGCATCAAATAACCGCTTCAGAAGATATGAATATACTGCTTCAAAATCCTTGGCTACCGGATACTTGTGATCGAGTGTTGCCTGAAATTCCTCGATGATCTTCTCCGTCTTCATAATGTTATCATGTGCTTTCTGCACATCATTTTTTTCCATTGCAACACTCGCAATGTTTGTAAATTTAATAGCTCCCTCATAGAGTAACAGCGTCAGTTCTGCCGGTGTTGCCGTCTGGATCTTACTGTTGTTATACGCTGCATATGGATTTTTCTGAATCATCCTGATTCCCCCTATTATTTCCTGTATATTTTATTTTGCAAAAGATTGCCCTGCATGATACTGATTAACTGCTGAACATACCTGAAAGAGAACTTGTCTGGCTGTTTAACTTGGAAAGCGCAGTCTCCATCTTGGAGAATTTCTTATAATAATAATCTTCCTTGTCGGAAATCTTTTTCTCCCACTCTGCAATGGTCTTCGTATAGCTTGTATACTGGGAAGTCATCTCCTTATCATTGTAAATGCTGTATCTGCTTCGCAGGGAATTTCTCTGCATCTGCTTGTCGATTGCCGTATACAGATTGGTCGACAACTGCTTCATGAAATCAATCACGGTATCCGGATCACTGCTTAATGCAGCCATCAGCTTATCTTTATTTCCTGATGTATTTTCATCATCCTCATCACCGTCAATATGATAAGCATTCTGCTCATTCTCTGCCGCATTCATATAACCAAGTGTACTGATTCCAAAACTGGAAAGCGAATAATTCTTTCCATTGATGGAAATTGCCTTGGTCATGGAAGTCGTCATGGCATTCATAATCGTGCTCAGATTGGAATCACGGCGAAGCAGGGAGTCCTTGATCTTTGTCTCCCACTTTTCTACTTCCGAATCAGACATCTGCGACTTCTCATCATCTGTCAATGGCTCGTAATTCTTTGCAGAATCTGCGTTATACAGTTTCGTCATCTTGTTGATGATATTGTTGTAACTAGTAATAAAATCCTTGATCTTGTCATAAATTCCCTGTGTATCGGTCGTTGTGGAAATAGAAACTGCCTTGCTGTCATCTAAGGCATCGACATCGACATTTTTAAGATCATCGACTTTGTCTGTCACTCCATTGACGGAAATGGATAATCCATTGATAGAAAAATTATTCGTTGTACTGGTATATTTTACGCCATTTAAAACAATAACCGCATCGCTTCCGTCAATCTTCTTTGCCGTATTGCCCAGACCCAGTGCGTTTAATAATGTTGTAGAATTTGTATCGCTGCTGTCCGCAGTAATATTAAAATCCGTTGCATATCCGGAATCTGAAGAACTCAGATAAAAGCGTCCGTTTCCGGCATCAAAATTTGCATTCAGTCCCGCATCCTTCAGCTGGTTTACAACGTCACTGATTGTGCTGTCTTTTCCTACTTTGATCTGTTTTGTGGTTCCGGATGCAGAATTATTTGCCGGTTCCACATTAAAGGTAATTTCATCTGCTGTAACACCCAGATCCGAAAGTTTTGTAGACGTAGTAACTTTCTCGTTGGCTGCTGTCTTAATCTCAGCCCCCGTCAGATAACCGGACTGCGCGGTAGAAAGCACATGCAGTTTCTGTGTTCCGACAGTCGCATTTCCGCTCGCACTGGCGGTTGCCTTCGTGCTGTCGGACGATGTTGTCTTTTTGGTATTGTATCCGCTGTCAAACCGCAGATTACCAGCACTCTTATAAAAACTGTTTACTTCTTTATTCAGACTTTTCCAGATCTCCTGCTTCCAGCCAAGTTTTGTCTGCTCTTTTTCGTATTTTTCCTTTTTGGTACTGTATGCAGAAACGAGTTCTTTTACGATAGAATCGGTATCCAGTCCGGACACCATGCCCGTCATTCTGATTGCCATAATTTTCCCTCCCCTTTTTTATCTTTTTTCATCCACCATAAGACCTGCAAGTTCCCACACCTTTGCAATCATATCCAGTGTTTTCTCCGGTGGGATCTCTTTGAGTACTTTTTTGGTATCTTTATCAATAATTTTTATGGTCACACGATTGGTTGCCTCATGAATGCCGAATATTGCTTCCGAGTTGACCGCCTTTTTATTCACTTCATCCACGGCTTTTTTGATCTGCGCATTTGTATTCCGCTGATCTGCTCCCTGGGAAGTGTTTACGTTCTCCTCACCAGCCTGCTTTATATTCTCCGATACGATGCCCTTTTCAGGTGCATCGGTCTCTGCAGCTTTTACCACAGAATCTGTTTTGGGCTGGCTTTCTGCAGATGACACACTTCCCTGATACGTCATTCCTGCACCTTTAATAGCCTCCATTGCCATGATGATTACCTCCTGTCTCCATCATCCGCCGCCGGTTATACCGGCTGCATAGCCAATCTATCACTGTCATTCTATAAATAATTATCGGAGCGTGTCAGTAAAAACTTAACACCCTCCGATTGTTTTTCCGATTTATCCAAGAATTCCTTTTAATGCTTCGATGCCATCAAGGCTGATTGCCTCCTGGTTTTCTTTCTGAATCTGAAGATACACTTCCTTACGGTATACCGGAACATCTTTCGGTGCCGTAATTCCAAGTTTGATCTGGTCTCCCCGGATTTCAAGTACGGTGATCTCGATATTGTTGTTGATTACAAGGGCCTCCCCCTTTTTTCTTGTCAATGCCAGCATATCTTATTCACCCACCTTTTCTTTCTTTGCCTTAAGCACATCATATACTTTGTATTTTACCGGATAATCATCCTCCACAATCATCTGTACCCCTTTGCGGTTGTCCATATTGATCACAACCGGTGCTTTCAGGTTTACGGAAAAATCTTCTATATTTTTCGGAACCGTTACCGTCACAAGAATATATGTGTTTTCCGGTGTCAGCTTTCCGAGTGGTGCAATCATTTCCTCACTTACATTCGGGTTGTAATCTTCCTTGACAATATGCGGCATCATAACCGGAAATGCAATGTCTGGATCATCCATCGACTGCAGCCACATAATGGAATTGTATTTTTTTTCTTTCTCTTCATCATAAATCAGTGCGAAATGATTGAGATCCGGAAAACCGATCATACCTTTCTCTAACGTGATGATTTTATCATCTTCTATTTCAATTTTTCCAAAAATACGTGAATCAGCCTTCATGGTCTTTCTCCTTCGCTCCGCGTTTTTATAAATAGTTCAGTAATGTCTGGCTTCCAACTTTCGATGCAGCTGTCAGACTGGACGTATATGCATTGTAAGCAGCATAGTAATCAATGATAATATCCGAAATGTCACGGTTATCGTTGTTGGACTTCAATTCTTCTACCGTCTCTTTCTGGTTTTCCACACGGGTCTTTGTCAGATCCACACGCTGCTGTAATCCTCCCACATTGGTATGTGCCACATTTACTTTATTCAGGTATCCGTCAAAATTTGAGATAAACTGCTGGTAGGTTTTTGACAGATTATCGTCTGCATAGGTAGCTTCTTTATTGGCAGCATCCAGATAGGTCTGAAGTTTCTTCTGGCTCTCCTCATCCGAATACTTATCCATCGACATCATCTTTTCAATTCGTGAAACTTTGTCATGTGCCTGTGTGGAAGCAGAAACAAGCGTCATCATCTCTGTCATGTCCCGCCCAATGTCAGTGCTTAAAACATCGCTTGCCTGTGTATTTGCTGCGAGCATGATTCCACTGGAAATTTCGAAATTGATCGGCTGGTCTTCCTTGGTATACTGTACTGCTTTCTGCATATCCGGAGTCTTCATCTTACAGTCATAGTAATATTCCGGGCGAACCTCTCCAGCATCAAATCCGGTTTTGGTGTACGTGATGCTAAGATCCGCCTTTTCCCTCTTTAATGTATTGGACAAATCTTTTCCGAGAATCATTTCACCGGTATCTTTGATAAATACCATGTCATTGTCTCCGACTTTGGCTTCTCCATTGTTCGCCTTAAGCCACTCCTCTTTGGATTCGTACATGGTAAACGTACTGCCGGTTGCTGCCCCATTCTCATCTACAAATTGTCCTCTAGTCTGTCCCGGTGCAAGATTTAATTCCACTTTCTTTCCTGCAGCTGTCGTATAACTCATACTGGAAATCGGATCAATTGCTCCCGTTCCATCCGAATTATCTTTTCCGTTAATCTTTCCATACGCCAGACGCAGCCGGTCGTAGGTATTTTCCCCGATGGAAATCGTTTCATCAAAGCTGTTTGCTGCATCCGTTGGTACATCTACGTTTCCGTATGTGTAACGTGCCTCGGAAATATCTTTATAGGATAATTTCTGATCAATCGTGTAGGATGTAGTTTCTTCATCCGTCTTAAATGTCAGCTGCTCGGTCGTACGATATCCGGTAAATACCGTTCTGCCGGAAAAATCTGCATTTCCCTCTGCATAAATCTGATCACTTAAAGATTTCAGCTGATTCAGAATCGTTCTGCGGTCATCTTCTTTTAAGGTATCCGTTGCCCCTTTGACACATAATGAGCGGACATCCGTCAGGATTGTTTTCATATTTTCCAGCGCCGTATCCGTCACATTCAGCCAGGAATTGGCATCCGAAATGTTATTGTTCAGATACTGGTCAATGTGGGATAAACTGGTCTGCATACGCAGTGAACGGATCGCAATGACCGGATCATCCGACGGTTTATTGATCTTCTTCTGCGTTGTCATCTGGGTATTATATTTATCCACAAGCACCTTATTTGCATTGATATTGCTCTTTGTATTGCTTGTGATCATATTATTGGTAACTCTCATAGGATCTCCCTCCTAAGTTTTATACTGTCAGCTCACACGGTTTCGTCCGCAGGCATCATACCACCCCGGTCTCATTGATCAGTTTGTCATACATCTCCGACATCACGGAAATCACCTTAGATGCCAGATTGTATGCATTCTGGAATTTGATCAGGTTCATCGCTTCCTCGTCTTCATCCACACCGGATACCGAGGTACGCTGTGTCACGATCGCGGTAGACAGGTTCGAATAATTATTGGAACTTGTTGTTGTCTTGTTCACGTCAACCGTCACATCTGAAATCAGCGTTTCGAGAAACGTCTCCGCAGAATCCCCGCGGAACATCCGCACATCCTTCTGCAGCTTCAAAAGATCCTCAACGGTATCGTATTTCGCCTCCCCCTGTGTAATCTGGGTTGACGTTGCAAAGTAGTTGGGATCCTTTAGTGATTTGCTGTTTACTGCAAGGGTTGTCGCTGTAAACTGATAATAGCTGTCCCCGTCGGATGACAGTTCAATATCCGTCGTCCATCCAGCTTCCTTTGCCGCCTGTACTTTCGCATCCCACGCATCTGCACCAAACGTGTTTCCGGTTGGGGAAGTTCCCACAAAAAAGGCTCCCATTTTATCGCCATCTAATGTAACACCCTGTTTTTCAATATCATTGAATGCCTGGGTAAAATTACGTAGGAACTCATTGATCTGATTCTGATAATATGGAATTCCCATTGCATCCATGGAAGAACCGGTTGTCAGATAATTGCTCTGCCCGTCTCCCTTGACACGGTCAGCTTCTGCCTGATCTGCCATCTGGGATTCCGGAGCAAGCTTAAATGTTACACTGTTTACCCCGTTTTCACCGACTTTTGCTGTCCATCCATCATAGTAATAAAACTTATTATTTACCATAATCCGGCCTTTATTCGCCAGTGAAAGTTCATTCACTTTTGTATCCGGAATCTTTATCGTAATAGAAGACAGATCTGCATCCGAGACCGTTCCCTTCATATTTTCATTGTTATTTCCGTCACGGATCATAAACAATGCCTTGAGGCTTCCGTTGGCACTGGCACCTTTGGCATTAAATTCCATTCCGGTATCTTCCCAGGTAATGGCATACATGCCCTCGGCATCCATCTGATTGTTCAGATACTTTGAAGAGGTGCATTTTAATGTCCGGTAATCGTTTCCGTCTACAAGTGTCTGTCCGTTGATATATACGCGGTAATTGGTTCCTCCTAAGTTTTGTCCGTTGGAGTTTGTCACCTCGAATTCTTTCGTCTCTACATCTGCAATCCCTGAAAGCTCATCAATCAGATTCGCGCGTTGGTCGCGCAGCTCATTTGCATGCCCTCCGCGTACTTCAATATTATTAATCTGCTTGTTGAGCACCGAAATTTTCTCTGCAATGGAATTGATATTATCCACAGAAGCCTTGATCTCTTCGTTGGTATCCTCCTGAATCTCCGTCAGGCTCTTGGACAAAGCATTAAAATAAGTGCAAAGGCTCTGTGCCTGATGAATAAACTGATTGCGGACGGCTTTCACTTCTCCCTGTGTCTTTAAGGTATTCAGATCCTTAAACATCTGGGAAAAAATACTGGAAAATCCTTTCTGCGATTGCTCATCATCCCGGAAGATTGTCTGGACCTGATCCACATAATACAGTTTCTGTTCGAAAAATCCCCGGCTTGAATTACTCTGCCAGTATTTTTCATCATAATAGAGATTTCGCTCCTGTGTCACGGAAGTCACTTCCACACCGGTTCCGACACTACCATATCTGGTATATACACGGATCGGATCGGTTGCGGACAGATTTGCCGTCTGTCTGGTATATCCTTTGGTCTGCACATTTGCAACGTTGTTTGCCGCTGTATTCACTGAGGTCTGAAATGCCGACAACGCACTTGCCCCGATATTCAATCCAAAAAATTGTGATGGCATAACTACGCCTCCTTATCTCTATTTCAATCCTGTCACGATCAGTTCTGTCATCTGACTGATTACCGTCATAAAACGGCTGGACGCATTATATGCAGACTGGAATTTAATCATGTGTGTCAGTTCCTCATCGGAGGAAACGCCCATCGTCTGCTGTCTCTGGTTGTCGATGGAAGACAGTGCCCCCGTCAGTGTCTCACTTGCCGACTGGAAAGTGCTTCCATCATTTCCGATCTGCCCGATCAGCTTGTCATAATAGCCTTCAAACGTACACGGCTTTTTGTCGTACGGATTCAGTGTCATTTCCTTGTCGTTCCAGAGGCTCATCAGTTTTTCACCCAGTGGATAATCCGTACCGTTCTGATTCTTGTACGGCATCAGTGTGATCTGCTTGCGCAACTCTTTATTGATGCTGATATTGTTCAGGGAATACAGTGTCGTGGGATCATTTTCGTCCTCTTCGTTGTATACATAGTAGGTATTCCCATCATCTCCTGTCACTTTGGTATAACGATCCATTCCCACACGGGTAAACAATTCCCTCGGTGGCAGCTGTCCGTCTTCCCCGACCGCACAGTTTGCGGCATCCAGAACTTTCTTTCCCTTTAATGATACCTGATTCCCATCGGCATCGGTATAGGTGACATCCGTATCTACTGTCTTATTCGGACAGTATGCATCGTTGATTTTTGTCACAATATTGTGAAGCAGTGCAGAAACCTGTGCTTCTGTCTCCATCATGGTACAACCGGAAATACGGTCATACGCCTCTTCGCTTTCCAGATCCTGATACGTTCCGTATCCGTCCCCACGGGCAAGAAGTTTGGCTTTAATACTTCCCACATCGGTATTTAAATCCGTGGAAATCACTTCGTTCTTTTTAAATACGCGGACATACTGCTGCTTGTCCACATCAGAAAGCTGCGTCCAGTACGGTGTGTAAAATCCGGTTTCTTTGTCTTCCTGCAGCCCGATGTTATAGCACTTATTGTCATCGATAAACGGTGTGCTTTCAAAATCTACATACGTAAATCCCGTCGCATCTTCCTTAATGGAGACACTTCCGTATCCGCCCAGCTCATCCAGCAGATTGTCACGCTCATCTCGCAGGGTCATTGCAGTTTCCTGTCCGCCAGCTTCTACTTTCTGAATCTGCAGGTTCAGTTCATAGATACGGTTTCCGATCTCGTTTACACGGTCAACATCATCTTTAATTTGTTCATTGATATTGGATTGGTACGATTTCATGTCATCATACAATGACTTCGTACGGCTCAGCAGAAGATCCGCTTTTTCAAGTACCAGATTCTGTTGTGTGGAATTATCCATATTAGGCTCCAGTTCCTGAAATGCCTGATGTAGATCACTGACACTCTGTTTGAACTGTTCTCCGTTTAATTCCTGAAACAGATCCTGCACATAATCCGTGATTTCATAAAAAGAAGTATAAAATCCCTTGCGTCCATTCTCCTGCCGATAAGATTTGTCTAAGAAAATATCTCTTGCATGAACCACATCTCCAATGGATACACCCAGCCCATACTGCTGCATGTTCACATTTTTATTCGGGTCCTTTAATTTATTATAAGTTTTATCTGCAAAACGAACCTGCTGGCGAACATATCCTGTTGTGTTCACATTTGCAAGGTTGTTTGCCGTTGTATTCAGTGCATACTGGGCATTCTGAAGTCCAGATGCCCCAATATATAAGCTTCCGAATCCGTTTCCCATTCTTTTGTTCCTCCTTAACTCATTGCGTCAAATCCGCTGCTGCCCAGCAAGCTTCCTGTATTGCAGGCAGTTTTGTCATAATTGGCGGTCTCAGGGGCCTGCCGCAAACTCTTGAACAACGTAAGGTCGAATTCGTTTAACTCAATGGCCTGTTTAATCAGAGCCACGTTCTGATCATTCAGATGATTCATCCGGTCTGCTGCCGCAAGCAGACGGTCTCTCGCTTCGGTCAATTTTTTCTGTACATCCGGCTGCGACTCCAGCAAAGTGATCAGTCTGGTAACTGTCATCTTTTCTTCTGTACGTCCGAGTACATTGGCAATATCCTTTAAGAGCTGTACCTGCTGGTTGCTGTGTGTCACCAGATCATCACTTGCCAGCTGTTCCAGACATGTCAGTTTTTCCAGTTCCGGAACATCTGCCCGAATCAGGATGTCTGTCTTTGTTTCTCCATAAGAAATCAATGTCTGGTAAATCTTTTCTTCTTCTTCCAGTACTGTTACAAGCTCTTCTACTAAACTAGCCACTTCAAAAACCTCTCTCGTCTGCCTTTTGCATCAGGCATTATACTTTTCAAGTAATTTGCTGGCAAAATCGCCAGGCTCAACGGAATATGTTCCCGCATCAATCATTGATTTGAGCTGACTTACCTTATCTTCCCTGATATCCGAAGCTTCTGATACTGCACTTTTTGCGACCTGATAATCACGTCCGGCCTGTGAAATGGACACCTGATCTCTCGGACCCGCTGCATTCTGCGCCTTCTGTGTCTTTAAATTCTTTTGTATACCATATAACTGTGCTACCTGGTTATATGCATCTATACGCATGCTCAGCATCTCCTTTCTTCCTTGAAATAAGCTTCCGAAATGCATCTGTTCTTGCATCTCTATACATTGTTTATCGGTTCGTTTGGCAGATACTTTAGCTTTTTTTTAAATTTACAGATACGGGCAGTTTTGCTTGACAAGAGCCTCTGATATGAATTATACTTAAATCTCCGAGTAGCCGGGGTGGTAGCGGTACCTTGTACCAACAATCCGCTATAGTTGGGGTGATATCCCGCAGAGGGTCAGGGCGGTGGAGCTGCCCTTCGCAAGTGGCGTTGACGTCTGGGTCTTGCGCAATGGGAATTCGTGAACCGGGTCAGGGTAGGAATACAGCAGCCCTAAGCGAAAGCTCTCATGTGACGTAAGGGTGCCTGGGGGGAGTTAACTGCAAAGGTAACGTCTATTGTTTCTGATTCGAAGCGGGATACTCGGTTCTTGTTGTATTCTGTTTTTAAGAATACAACCTACGCACTTGTTTTGCGCGTAGCGCAATTCTCATAACAAGTGCTCCTTTATTCTTCTTTTCAAGAATATGACCTACGCATTTGCCTTACGCGTAGCGTAACTTTCATGGCAAATGCTCCTTTATTCTGTTTTTCAAGAATACAACCTGCACATTTATGAAATTTTAAAAGGAGGCCGCATTATGCGCCTCCTTCTTTTATTTCCTATATTTCCCCGGTCTATTGCGCATATTGTGCATCAAACAGTTCCAACAAAAAATCATGGTACAAACGCTGATACTCTTCATGAAAAGCTGCCGCAATATTCGCATCCCCGCCTTCCATCTGTGCCGCCTCAAATAATGCAAATGCATTCTCATAAACCTGCGGATTCTTCTCATAAAACGCTTCCGTCAATCCATCCTGAAACGCGAACTGCGCCGCCTGTGAAAGATTGTCCATAAAATCCTCCCGGCTGACATTACCGGATTCCTCATAATCCGACAGAAAAATATGCTTATCCGCAGATTTTACAAAATCCTCGTATGCTTCCCTTACATCCTCATAAGTAAGCGGAACATAATGTTCTTTCCAGTAGGCATCAAATGCATCCTTATCTTTAAACTGTTCAAAAATTTCTTCCATAATAACTCCATTCTCCTTATCTTTCCTTACCGCCTGTCAGATTTGCAGCGCCGATGATTCCCGCCTTATTTCCAAGAACCGCACATGCAACTTTCGGAATAAACGCCTTGCTGCCGCCAAAGCATTTATCCTGAATGTATGTTTCAAGAGGCTCTGTCAGTTTTTTCCCCTGATTGCAGATGCCTCCCGATAACAAAACAATATCCGGCCGGAAAATATTGACAAAATTTGTAATGGTTTCTCCAAGATAGCAAATATAATCATTTACTACTTTTTCTGCTGCTGTATCCCCATCCTGTGCGGCATCAAACGGAATTTTTCCATTCATGTGCGAAAGATCTCCCTGACACATTGTATTCAGGATGGATTCCGGGTGCTGCTGCGCGGCTCTTTTTGCATCGCGGATCAGCGCTGTCGCCGATACATATGCCTCCACGCAGCCTTTCCGTCCGCATGTGCACGGCTCACCGCCACATATCAGACTTGTGTGTCCGAGTTCGGCACCGCCTGCATGTGCGCCCTCAAACACCTTTCCATCGAGAATAATTCCACCGCCCACACCGGTTCCAAGAGTCAGCAGAATCGCATTTTTTGTATTCTGCGCCGCACCGGCTTTTACTTCACCCAAAGCCGCACAGTTTGCATCATTGGAAACTGCAATTGGACAGGAAAAGTACTTCTTTAACTGCTCTGTGAGCGGAACATTTTCCCACCCGAAATTATTGGAATACAACACAACTCCATGTACTGCATCAATCGTTCCCGGGCTTCCGATTCCTATACTCTTCAGCTGTGTTTCCCCGATACCTTTCTGCTTCAAAAGCGTTTTTACCAGTTCTGCCATATCCCTTATGATGTCTTGATACGGTCTCTCTACATTCGTCGGCACAGATGCTTCTGCAATTATATGCTGTTGTTCGTCAACAATCCCTGCTTTTATATTGGTTCCACCAAGATCAATTCCTGCTCTGTACATTTCTTCCTCACTCAGTCTGTTATGATTCTAATCATACTTACTCTGTCAATATATTGGTTTCAAAGAAAAAAGTCAAATAGTAACTTCAAAAACACGCGCCATGACCGGCTGCTCATATTCCACCGTGATTGTATGATCCTGATTGATGCGCACATGCTGTGCCTCTTCCACCGGATAAATCTGTTTTACTGTCATATCCGCCCCGTTCCAGTCCGGTGTGTTATATGCAGGTACCGGGAGAAATGTGCATGCTTTCTGCTCCCCGCCTCTTCTCCAGACAGACAGATAAAATGTTCTGGTTTTCGCACCTTCCTGTGCGGGTGCTTCCATTCCGTATGCCATCCATGAATCCCCTGCTTTTGCAAGTCCAAACGGCCAGTACGGATGCCCGTTTTTGATGTCTTTGCGGATCTGTTTATAACAGTCAATCCCCTCTTTTACAAGCTGGAACCGTTCCTGTGAAAGCTGTGCCAGATGTCCGCTCTGGTGAATGCGAAGAAGCATCGCATTTACCATATTAAAGATGGTTTCCTCGCGGTCTCCCTGCTCTAACGGATAGGACCACACTGCTGCCTGCTCCGGTGCGACACCGGTAGCTGCATTTGCAGAAATCTGTGCATACATATCATATTCTTCCTGATCACTGGTAGACTGGATACTTAACCGGGACAACAGGGCATAGTCCATGCGCAGGCCTCCACTGGAACAATTTTCGATCACAAGATCCGGGTATTTTTCAAATACCGTATCCAGCCAGGCCAGATATGCTCTCTCATGTGCAAGCAGTCCTTCTCCAAAACTGTCTGCATCCAGTTCCGTTCCGATCCCCGGCTCAATGTTATAATCCATCTTAATATAACCGACGCCATATTCATTCACAACACGGTCGATCACTTCATTGGCATGGGCGATCACCTCCGGATTCCGGAAATCCAGCTGATAGCGGCTTCTGTCATATATCCGTCTGCCATGCCGTTTGAAAAAGCAGTCATCACTTAATTCTGCAAGTTTCGGACTGTGGATTCCAATTACTTCCAGTTCCAGCCAGATCCCAGGGGTCATCCCTTTGCTGCGGATATAATCGGTCACCTGCCGGATTCCCTTTTGGAAACGCTCGCGGCTTTCTTTCCATTCTCCTACGCTGTCCTACCAGATTCCCTTTGCGTACCATCCAGCATCAATAACAAAATATTCACATCCGGCCTTTGCTGCAGCATCAATCAGCGGTAATTCTTTTTCCGTCGTTGGATCTGCCCACAGACAATTCATATAATCATTAAAAATTACCGGGAGCGTATCATTGTCACGGTTTTTTCTGCGGATTCTTCGCCGGTATTCCGTTATTGCAGAAAATGCATCTGATATATCTGCCCGCACTGCACCCACTGCTGCCGGCACACTTTCAAATGTCTCTCCCGGGCGCAGCACCTTACTGAAATGTGACTGTATCTCGTTTGGCCCGCTGACATTCAAAACATAATGATCATTCTGGTCTGCGATCTCATAATGCCAGGAACCATTGTTTTCAATCTGCCAGATCAGCCCCGCGTCACTCTGCGGATGGCTCAGAAATCCCATCGGCAGATACTCTTTTGTGGACCAGTTCCCGGTATTGTAAACTTCTATTGTTTTAGAACTTCTCCGGATACTTTTCGTCTGTGTCACCGGAAATCCAAGCTCTCCAAACGAATATCTGCGCCAGTTCAGCTCTTTCTGCCACCCATTATGCGGAATATACAAAAAGTTTCCATCTCTCTTAATTCCAGAGCAGGTAAAGGAGGACAGGTACGTCAGTACCTGTTCCTCCTCTCCCTCATTCGTTACATGGTTGACAAATCTTGTCACCGGCACTCCGTCATAAAACTGTATGTCGGTCTGTACACAGACTCCGGTAAGAGGATCTTTCTGCCGGATCTGAAGCATTCTCCCGGATTCATTCTTTGTATCCTGCATATTTTCATATTTCAGATAACATCCGGGAGAAGTCACCACATATTTATTTCCATGCCGCTCATATGGACGATCATAGCCAGCCAGTTCCAGCTGCACCAGAGGAAATCCTTCATCCATCATCCGGCATTCATCCTCCTGCCTGCATTCCTGTACGGACATATCCTCTGCCTGTGGAACGGAAGAAAAGTGTAAAAATTTGATCTGATCATTCCGTGTAATTCCAAAAACCAGAAAAATCCCATTTTCTTCTATTTCTATCATCTGCTTCCAATATGCATGTTCCATATGATTAAATAACTCCTTTGTCTGTATAATTTACTTCAAGCTCTGTCTGAATTGCAACCCCCGTCATACCATGCACCATAACCGAAAGCAGATAGGTCCAGGTTCCTTCCGGAAGATAAAATTCTCCCATGGAATCCTCCCGGAAAATCGGAGCCACAAGAATGGAATCCCCAAGCATATACTGCATATCCAGATCTTTTACCCCCATCTCCTGTGGAAATTCCAGAATCATCGGACGCATCATCGGAATGCCTGTCTCATGGGAATAAACAGCCATGCGATACAGATACGGCATCATCCGGCACTTTAAATTTACAAAGAATCTTGCCACATCACATGCCTCTTCATCGAATAGCCATGGCACACGGTAGCTGGTTGAGCCATGCAGACGGCTGCCAGAAATCCAGCTGACGTGGTCCTTTTCCATCCTTGCGCATAACAAAGTATCCATGTTCTAATCCTTCCCGGAAGAAGTCGGTTCCCTGTGCAATATACGGATTGATCCAGTAGCAGTCAAAATGAAATACCCGGAGTGGAATATTTCTCTCTGCCATTCCATCAATAAAAGAACTTGTTGTCTTTTCATCATAGTTTGTAGTAAAGGAAGTTGTCAACCATAATCCAAAACTCCATGCCGGTGGAAGTGCCGGTTTTCCTGTCATATCGGTATAACAGCTTAAAATTTCTTTTGGTGACGGTCCATAGATCAGATGATAGCGGATTTCCTCTCCCGGAACGGAAAATCCCACATACTCTACTTTTTCACTTGCAACTTCAAATGAAACCGGTGTGGTATGATCCACAAAAATCCCATATCCTTCATTGGTCATGTAAAACGGAATATTTTTATATGCGACTTCGGAAGCGGTTCCTCCGTCTTCATTAAACATATTGATTACCTGTCCGTTCTTGACAAATGCTGTAAACTGTTCTCCAAATCCATATACCCGCTCGCCTGCCTTTAAGGAGAGTTCTGCTACCATATATGGTTTACTCAACTTTCCCACCGGAAAATCTGGTATAAACACTTGATTTTCAAGCAAAATAATTAAATAAATTGGTGCATTGACATAAAAAAGCACCTAATCTTTGGTATAATAAAGTCACCACAACAATATGTTCTGATTCTGGATGATTCCGTAATCAAGCGTAACTGCAGTAAAAACGTAGAACTGCTGGCACGCGTTTATGACCATGTGGAGCACAAATTTCAAAAGGGCTTCACCCTGCTTACACTTGGCTGGTCAGATGGGTACCGCTTTATCCCGACAGGTTTCAATCTGCTGTCTTCAGCCTCTGAAAGCAACCGTTATAATGAAGTTTCGGATAGCATTGACCACCGGACAAACGGTTATAAAGTCAGGAAGGCAAGTATGATGCACAAAACAGATGCTGCCATCCAGCTTATCCGGAATGCGCTCACTGCCGGAATAAAGGCTGGTTATGTGCTTATGGATACCTGGTTTACCACAGAGCCAATGCTTAAAAACATTCTGGAATGGATCCGCAGAAACCAGAATGACCAGAAAAGTTATGGTGAACTATTTTTCATGTACTGTGAGGATATCCAGGACATGGATTTAACCAATGCACTGCAGAGCCTTATGGCTCTGTTTGTGGAACATATATCAACGCTTTCTGCAGATATCACATCTGTACTGAAAAGTAAAGTAACCGAATGGATTGCATCCCAAGCCGGATTTATTCAGGCTTTACTCGGAAGTATCTGCTGGGAAAGTTGAGTAAATTTATTTACTCACAATTTCCTTTTGTGTTCCTGACACAAATATTTAAAATCAGGATATACACTTATTCATCCACAGTTCAATTCTATGATAATTATTTCCGGTCGATTGTTAATTCGCACTGGAATAATACTATTTCCAATACCTCTGCTCACAATCATAGTTGTTCCATTTTCTGTATAGATGCCTGCGTCATATTTCGGGAAAAGTTCTTGATTAGGAGCAATAACTCCTCCCAAAAATGGCAATCGAAATTGTCCGCCGTGGGCGTGTCCCGACAATACTAAGTCAATATTTTTATTTTGATAGACATTAAAATGCTCGGGTCTATGCGACAAAAGTATAGTAAATCCATTGCTAATATTTACCTGCGAAAGTTTTGTTTCCAAAATACTTTCTAATAAAAAACTGTCTCGTTCTGAAAAATCAGGGTCATTTAAGCCTATTAGCTGAATACACTCATCACCATAGTTCAATTCAATGGCTTCATCTTGAAGAATGGTAACTCCTGCATTTTCTAATGATGTCTTTAATTCTTCATATTGTGAGCCGACCCATGCTTCGTGATTGCCTGTAACAAAATAGCAAGGAGCGATTTTTACGGCTTGCTGAGCAAAAGATAATGCAACTTCAAGATTTGTATGGTTGGAATCTATCAAATCCCCAGTAATAGCGATTATATTTGGGCTTTCTGCCTTTAATATATCAATTAACTTTTCATTATTCTTCCCGTATTCTGCATTATGCAAATCCGAAATATGGGCAATAGAAAAATTGTCAAACGCTTCAGGTAAGTCTTTAGATATTACTGTTAATTTATTTGTTTCTACCGACAGATTTCCCCAAATTAACCAACTGACCATAATTAAAATCAGAAGCACCACAAGTATAATTATTTTTCGCTTTCTTATATTTTTCACGATATTATACCTCGCCATTATAAATCCTAGCCCCACAAATCCTGATTTTCTCAATTCTCCAAACTTGAAGTTAGCGATTTCTTTTTCCGGTATTCTCTGTCCCACGGATTTCCTCATGATAGAAATAATCTACGATCACCGGATG